>Ga0187887_10000152_pt1 | contig 69757 bp, 75 predicted proteins | sample June2016WEW_7_10_FD_132977 | JGI IMG/M metagenome (GOLD analysis project Ga0187887, IMG submission 132977) | Peatland microbial communities from SPRUCE experiment site at the Marcell Experimental Forest, Minnesota, USA - June2016WEW_7_10 | ecosystem: Environmental > Terrestrial > Soil >... | reverse complement strand
TACTGCCGCAGGCTCGCGCCGTGCTCACCACGCGCCAGGGCCTCGAACACCGCGGCATTGGTCGCCTGAAATGCCCACCCGGAGCTGCTGTTGCGGCGCGTTCTGGTGGTCGGCTTCATGGCGCGAGTATTCAGCCCTTGGCGGCAATCACGTCGTGCACCACGTCGCAGACCGCGTCGATGGCCGCGGAGCGGGTACTCGTCTTGCGCCACACCGCCCCGACGGTGCGCAACGGCGCGGGCTTGCCGAAGGGCCGCACGGTCAGTCCGCGTTGCGATCCGAACGGCGGATCGACCGCAAACTCGGGCATCAGCGTGATGCCGAGTCCCGCCACCACCATCTGTCTCAAGGTCTCGAGGCTGGTGGCGCGAAAATCCTCCGGCTCACGGATATCGACGCGGCTGCAGACCTCGAGGGCCTGGTCGCGAAGGCAGTGCCCATCCTCGAGAAGCAGCAGTGTCTGGTCCTTGAGATCCGGCACCTTGATGGACTGCTTCTGGGCGAGCGGATGATTGTTCGGCAGCGCGACCATGAAGGCCTCCTTATAGAGCTCGCGGGACTCCAGGCCCTCGCCGTCGACCGGCAGCGCGATCACGCCAAGGTCGAGCTCGCCGTCGCGCAGCCGCTTCAACAGATTCTCCGTTTGATGCTCGTACAGCATGAGCTTCAAATCGGGCATCGCCTTGCGGATCTTTTGCATCACGCGCGGCAACAGGTAGGGGCCTATGGTCGGAATCAACGCGATCTTGAGTTTGCCGCAAAGCGGATTGGTGTTGTCGCGGGCGAGGGCGACGATCTCGTCGCCCTCGTTCAGCATGCGCCGCGCCCGGATCACGATCTGTTTGCCCACTTCGGTGAGCTGCACGTTCTTCGGCTGCCGCTCGACCAGCTTCACGCCGAGGTAATCCTCGAGCTTCTTCAGCTGCGCCGACAGGGTCGGCTGGCTCACGAAGGTGCGCTCCGCCGCGCGGCCGAAATGGCCGGTGTCGGCGAGCGCGACCAAGTATTTGAGGTCCTTGAGATTCATCTATCCGCACCCACCTGTCTGATAGAGGAATTCTATCAAATACATTTGATTAATCAATTTCACTAATCGGAAGCTGCGGGGCAACATGGCCCCCAGTTCGGAACCATCCCACCATCGAGGAACGTCCATGTCTCTGATCAATACCGAAATCAAGCCCTTCAAGGCGACCGCCTACCACAATGGAAAATTCGTGCCGGTGACGCATGAGGACCTCAAAGGCAAGTGGTCCGTCGTGGTGTTCTACCCCGCGGATTTCACCTTCGTCTGCCCGACCGAGCTCGGCGACATCGCCGACAACTATGCCGCCTTCAAGAAGCTGGGCGTCGAGATTTACGGGGTATCGACCGACACGCATTTTACGCATAAAGCGTGGCACGATACCTCCGATACCATCGCGAAAGTCCAGTACCCGCTCGTCGGCGATCCCACGCTCACGTTGGCTCGCAATTTCGGCGTGCTCATCGAGGAAGAGGGCCTCGCTTACCGCGGCACCTTCGTCGTCGACCCGGGCGGCCGCATCAAGATCATCGAGATCCACGACAACGGCATTGGCCGCGATGCGAAGGAATTGCTGCGCAAGGTCCAGGCCGCTCAGTACGTCGCCTCGCACCCGGGTGAGGTGTGCCCGGCCAAATGGACGCCCGGCGATCGGACGTTGTCGCCCTCGCTCGACCTCGTGGGCAGGATCTAATCGGTCGCAAGAACGGGAGAAGCACATGTTGGACGCCGGACTCAAGACGCAATTGCGGGGCTATCTCGATCGGCTGATTCAGCCGGTCGACATCGTGGCCTCGGTGGACGACAGCGACGGGTCGAGGGAGATGCTCGAGCTTCTCGACGACATCATTTCCTCGTCGCCCCGGGTCAGTCTCGAGGTCCGGCGGAACGACGGCGAGTTCGCGCCGTCGTTCTCACTGCGGCGCGGCGGGGAGGAAGCCCGGGTGCGTTTCGCCGGCCTGCCGCTCGGCCACGAGTTCACCTCGCTGGTGCTCGCACTGCTGCAGGTCGGCGGTCATCCGCCGAAAGAGGATCCGGCGGTGATGGATCAGGTGCGCGGGCTCGACGGCGTGTTTCGCTTCGAGACCTTCATCTCGTTGAGCTGCCAAAACTGTCCCGATGTGGTGCAGGCGTTGAATCTCATGGCGGTGCTGAACCCGCGGGTGCGTCATACCATGATCGATGGGGCGCTTTTTCAGGCCGAGGTCGAGCGCCGCGGCATCATGGCGGTGCCGGCCGTATTCTTGAACGGCCAGCCGTTCGGGCAGGGCCGCATGTCGCTCGAGGAGATCGTGGCCAAGGTGGACGCCGGCGGCGCGGAACGAGAGGTCGAGCGGCTCGCGGCCAAGAGCCCGTACGATGTGCTCGTCATCGGGGGCGGCCCCGCGGGGGCCGCCGCCGCGATCTATGCGGCGCGCAAGGGGATTCGCACCGGCATCGCCGCGGAGCGGCTGGGGGGGCAATTATTGGATACGGTCGGCATCGAGAACTTCATCTCGGTGAAGGAGACCGAGGGACACAAGCTGGCCACGGGGCTCACGGAGCACGTGACCACCTACGATGTGGACGTGATGAACTCGCAGAAAGCGGCCGCGCTCGTGCCGGGCGATCTGATCGAGATCCGGCTGGAAAACGGCGCAGCCCTCAAGGCGAAGTCCGTGGTCCTCGCCACCGGCGCCCGCTGGCGTGAGATCAACGTGCCCGGCGAGCGCGAGTACCGCAACCGGGGCGTCGCCTATTGTCCGCATTGCGACGGTCCGCTGTTCAAAGGCAAGCGAGTCGCGGTCATCGGCGGCGGGAACTCCGGCGTCGAGGCGGCGATCGATCTCGCGGGGCTCGTGAGTCACGTCACGCTGATCGAATACGACCAGGCGCTGCGCGCCGATGCGGTGCTGAGGCACAAGCTCGAGAGCCTCGCCAACGTCACCGTGATCGTCGGCGCGCAAACAACGGAAGTGAAGGGCGACGGCCAGCGGGTGACGGGCCTCTCGTATCGGGACCGTGAGGGTGGCGCCGTCCACACGCTGGAGCTCGCCGGGATCTTCGTGCAGATCGGGCTGGTGCCCAATACCGACTGGCTCAAGGGCGTCATGAAGCTCTCCCCGCGCGGCGAAATCGAAGTGGATGCCCGCGGCCAGACCTCCGTGCCCGGGGTGTTCGCGGCGGGTGACTGCACCATCGTGCCGTACAAGCAGATCGTCATCGCCATGGGGGAGGGAGCGAAGGCCTCGCTGAGCGCGTTCGATCATCTGATCCGCTCGCCCTGGTCGGCGGCGGCTTAACGCGGAGCGGCGTAAAGCGGGTCGTGCGGGTTACAATCGCTGTCCATCGGCGTCGGCGAGCGTTTGTATGCCTGAAGTCGCACCGCCCACGCGGCTTTCCGCCGGCGTGGTGATCGTGAGCCTGGTCAACCGTAAATTGAAATTTCTCCTGCTGCGTGCCTATCGCAATTGGGACTTCCCGAAGGGACTGGTCGAAGCTGGGGAGGAACCGATCGATGCCGCGCTCCGTGAGGTTCGCGAGGAAACCACGCTCGATGACATCTCCTTCGACTGGGGCCTCGAGTACATGGATACCGGGCCCTACAACAAGGGCAAGATCTCCCGCTATTACATCGCTCGAAGCAAGGAGACCCATATCCGGCTGCCGATCAATCCGGATCTCGGCGCGCCCGAGCACCACGAGGCGCGCTGGGTGGACTATTCGAAGGCCATCAGCATGGTGACGCCGCGCCTCACACCGGTGGTGCGCTGGGCGTATCGCACCGTCAATCATGGGCGCGCGCCCGAGGCGGATCGGGCGGGGCCCTAGAGCGTTATCGAGCCTGAGCCCAATTCGACGACATCGCCGCCCACGCGGATGCGCCGTTCGCGCGAGATCTCCAGATGCAGGGTCGACGGCCGCGCGGCGAGTTCGCCCTGGGATATCTCCAGCGTCAGGGGCAGCGGCCGATTCATCGCGAGGCACCAGCCGCCGAAGTTGGCGGTGGCCGAGCCGGTGGCGGGATCTTCGAGCATGGCCGATCCGCTCGGAAAGAAGAAACGCGCCAGCACCTTGCCCGGTCCGCTCGGCGCGAACACGTAAGCCATCCCGAGGCCGTCCTCGCTGCGGATGGCGGCCATGGCATTGGCCGCCGGCGCCGCTCGGCGTACGGCCTCCGGCGAGCGCAAAGGAACGATGAGCTGTTCCTTGCCGGCCTTGACCCACAGCGGCCGATCGCCGATGTCCGCTGCGTCGAGGCCGAGCGCGCGCGCCAAGGCCTCGCGCGGCTCCTCGAGGTCTCTGAACGTGGGTTCGGGGGCGGTCAGCGTCCAGCGATCGCCGGCCGCCTCGACATCGATGATGCCGGCCCTCATTTCGAGCTGCAGCGCGTCGCCGCCGAGCCCGAGCGCCCGGCAGACGTGCGCGGTCCCCAGGGTCGGATGGCCGGCGAAGGGCATCTCGTAGCTCGGCGTGAAAATGCGCACTTTTGCGGCGGCCCGCGATGACGGCAGGATGAACGTCGTTTCCGACAAATTGAATTGCCGCGCCAATGCCTGCAGGGTGCCGTCATCGAATTCGGCGCCTTGCTCGAACACGCACAAGGGATTGCCGGTCAACGACCCCCGATGCTGGGTGAAGACATTGACGATGCGGAATCGGTGGGAAGCCACCCCGGCGATTATACGTGCGGCCGAGAATATCGACCGCACGCTTGTCTGCGAACCTCGCGGTGGCTCAGCGAACCACCAGCACAGGCGCGGGCGCGACGACCGCGACCCGGGGACCGTACCAGCCCCGGTGATAGCCGTAGGGAGCCACCACGCAACCGGACATCGCCACGACACTCAGCGGAATCAGCAGCAGCATCAATCGCTTCATGACATTTCTCCTTTAAATCCGGGCCTCTAGGCCGTAACAACGGCCGGCGGACAGGAGCGATGACAGGATGAAGAATCCGTAAGATGCAATCGGGCGGCCGCAGGTCCGGTGCTACGCCAGGGTGTGAAATACCTTCTGTACGTCCTCGTCCTGCTCCAGCTTGTCGATCAGTGCGAGGGCTTCGGCGGCCTGCGCCTCGGGCAGCTCGGTCGGCGCCGCCGGGATGTACTCATGCTCGGCCGACAAGGGCGTGATGTGACGGGCCTCGAGCGCTTCCTGAAGCTTGCCGAAATCGTTGAAGGTGCATCGAATCACCAGCTGCGGCTCGCCCTTCTCGCCGGTACTCTCGCCCATCTCCTCCAGGCCGAAGTCGATCAGGTCGAGCTCGAGCTCGTCTTGATCCTTCACGGTCGACGGATCCAGGCGGAACACGCCCATTTTCTTGAACAGGAAGCTCACGCTCCCGGCGGTACCCAGATTGCCGGAGTTGCGCGTGAAGATGTTGCGCACGTTGCCCACGGTCCGCGTCGGATTGTCGGTGGCGCACTCGACCAGCAGCGCGACGCCGTGAGGCGCGTAGCCCTCGTAGATGATCTCCTGATAGTTGGCCGCTTCTTTGCCGGAGGCGCGCCGAATCGCCGCATCGGTCTTGTCCTTCGGCATGTTCACCGCGCGGGCGTTCTGCAGTACGCGGCGCAGCGTCGGGTTGGCGGCGGGATCGGGGCCTCCCGAATGCACCGCAATGGCGATGTCCTTGGCGATTCGGGTGAATTGCTTGGCCATGCGGTTCCAGCGAGCGAACATCGCGTGCTTTCTGACTTCGAATATGCGTCCCATGTCGTCCATCCTCCGCGCACTGGGCGGCTCATCGTCCGGGACGCGCATGGTAGCAATACCCGGCCAAACCGCTAGACTTACCGGTTACTTGAAGAAGGCATCTCCATGAGCGCATCTGCAGCGGGCACAGCACCCGGTCCGGCGGCTTTCCGTGATCTGGGCCTTGGCGAACCGCTGTTAAAAGCACTCGCCGAGGTGGGTTACGAGTCGCCCTCACCCATCCAATCCGCGACGATTCCGGCCCTGCTGGCCGGTTCCGATCTCCTCGGCCAGGCGCAAACCGGCACCGGAAAGACGGCCGCGTTCGCGCTGCCGGCGCTCGAGCGCCTCGATCTGTCGGGGCGGGAGCCGCAAGTGCTCGTGCTCGTGCCCACCCGTGAGCTCGCTCTGCAGGTGGCCGAGGCCTTCCAGCGCTATGCCTCGCATCTCAAGGGTTTTCACGTGTTGCCGATTTACGGCGGCCAAAGCTATCAGCCGCAGTTGAACGCCTTGAGGCGCGGGGTGCACGTGGTCGTCGGGACGCCCGGCCGGGTCAGCGATCACTTGGAGCGGGGCACCCTCACGCTGGCTGCGATCAAGCTCTTGGTGCTCGACGAGGCGGACGAGATGCTCCGCATGGGCTTCCTGGAGGCGGTCGAGGACATACTCCTGAAGACGCCGCCGAATCGGCAGGCGGCGCTGTTTTCCGCCACCCTGCCGGCGCCGATCCGGCGCATCGCGCAGAAGCACCTGCGGTCGCCCGTCGAGGTGACCATCCAGGGCAAGACCGGCACCGCGGCCAATGTCCGACAGCGATACTGGCTGGTGAGCGGACTGCACAAGCTGGATGCCTTGACGCGAATTCTCGAGACCGAGAGTTTCGACGGCATGCTGGTGTTCACCCGCACCAAGCAGGCCACGGTGGAGCTCGCCGAGAAACTCGAGGCACGCGGATTCTCCGCTGCTCCCCTCAATGGGGACATCCCGCAGGCGCAGCGCGAACGCACCGTCGCCCGGTTGAAAGCCGGCGACGTCGATATCGTCGTCGCCACGGACGTCGCCGCCCGGGGTCTCGATGTCGACCGCGTGGGTCACGTCGTGAACTACGATGCGCCCTACGATCCCGAGTCGTACGTGCATCGTGTCGGGCGCACCGGACGCGCCGGCCGCAAAGGCGAGGCGATATTGTTTATCGCACCCCGCGAGCGGAATCTGCTCCGCGGCATCGAGCGGGCGACCCGTCAGCGCATCGAGCCGATGAACCTTCCCACGGTCGATGCGGTGAATGCTCGGCGCATCGCCAAATTCAAGTCGCGGATCATCGAGGCGGCCGCGAAGGAAGAAGCGAGGCGGTACCGCCCGATTCTCGAGCAGCTCGAGGCGGAGACGGATCTGGCCCCGATCGACATTGCCGCCGCGCTCGCGAGCCTCGCGCAGAGCGACGCGCCGCTGCTGCTCGGGAGCGCCGCGGATACCGTGCGCGGGGATCTGCCGCGCACCGAGGCGCCGCGCTCGGAGGCGCCGCGGCCACACGCCCCGCGCACCGACGCGCCAATCCCGCGCGGGTCGCGTCCCGATACCGAGCCACGTCCCGCTCGGCGCCGTGACGAGTCCGGGAGGCCGGCCGGCCGCATGGAAACTTTCCGCATCGAGGTGGGGTCAGTACACGAGATCAAGCCGGGTAACATCGTCGGTGCGATTGCGAACGAGGCGGGACTCGATGGCGCGTACATCGGGCGGGTGGATATCCGCGAGGACCATAGCTTCGTCGATCTGCCCGAGGGCATGCCGAGAGAGATTTTCAAGACGCTGAAAAAGACGCGTCTGGCGGGTCGAGAGCTGCGGATCACCAAGGTCCAACGCACGGACGACAGGCCACGAAGCATTGATGGTGTACGTCAACGTGAGGAGCGAGTCATGAGCAAGGGCATGGAACGTAAGCGGGAAGAGAAGAAAAAGCCGGCAAAAACCTTGGAGGAAAAGCGGGCCGCGAAGAAGGCGAAGCGCGAAGCGCGCGGCTGATCGCCCCGTGCTTGCGGGCGCGGCCGGGAAGTCACACCACCCGGCCGCGCCGTCCGCCGTCGAGGAAATCGCGGATGTTCGCCGCCATCTCGTCGAGGCAGCGCTGACGGGCTTCGACGGCCGCCCAGGCGATATGCGGCGTGACGATCAAGTTGGGAATGCTCGGGTCGACCAACGGCTCGTCCTGCGCCGGCGGCTCCGTGGGAAGCACGTCGATGCCGGCGCCCCCCAGCCGATGCTCCTTGAGCGCCCGCGCCAGCGCCGCGCTGTCGACCAACGCCCCGCGGGCCGTGTTGATGAGCAGGGCATCGGGTTTCATGCGCGCGAGCTCGCGCGCGCCGATCATGCCGCGAGTCGCGGGCGTCGACGGGCAGTGCAACGACACCACGTCGGCGGTCTCGAGCAGCTCGTCGAGCGAAACCCTGCCGTCCACCGGCGCCGCGCCCGGGCGATTGCACACGATCACCCGCATGCCGAACGCCTCGGCCGCCCGGGCGACCGCGCGTCCCAGCTCTCCCCAGCCGACGATGCCGAGGGTGCGCCCGGCGAGCTCGCGAATCGGGTAGGCCAGCTCGTTGAATTCGCCCCGAGCCCAGGATCCGTCCACGGCCACCCGGTGCCAGCTGGACAGATGCTGGGTGAGACTCAAGATCAGGCTCCACACGTGCTGCGCGACCGAAGCGCTGCAATAGCCGCGCACGTTGCACACACCGATGCCGCGCTCCTTGGCAGCCTCCAGATCGACGTTGTCGGTGCCGGTTGCCGACAGCGCGATCAGTTTGAGGTTGGGGGCCGCGAACAGGTGGGCGCGCGACAATTTCGCCGCATTGAGGAGCACGATGTCGGCGGCGCCGATACGATCGGGGATTTGCGCATCCTCGGTGAAGTCGCAGTACTCGACCCGGCCCACAACCTCGTCGATCGCGGAGGGATCGAGGCTCTCGTCCCCGTTGCGGACGGTCTCGTAATCCAGGAATACGGTACGCATAGCGTTACAATGGTCGCTCACTCATGAAAAACACCGCCGTCGTCTGGTTGATCGCCGCGAATGTGGCGGTATACGCGCTGCAGTTCCTCACGCAGGGGGCGATCGAAGTGCCGCTCGCGCTGTGGCCGTTGCAGCCCATCGACGGACAATCTTACTTCGATTTCTGGCAGATCGTTACCTACGCATTCCTCCACAGCCGCGGCAACTTCTCGCATCTGCTGTTCAACATGCTCGGGCTCTTCATGTTCGGCGCCGAAATCGAGCGCTACGTGGGGCCGCGCCGTCTGCTCGCCTGCTACTTCGCCTCGGTGGTGTCGGCGGCGCTCACGCAGCTCTTCGTCCCGCCCCTGCTCGGTGCGCCGCCTGCGCCCACCTTGGGGGCCTCCGGCGGCGTGTTCGGCCTTCTGCTCGCCTACGCGCTGATGTTCCCCCACCGCAAGGTGGTGCCGTTGATTCCCCCGATCCCCATGCCCGCCTGGTTGTTCGCCACGCTCTACGCCGGGGCGGAGCTTTTGTTCGGGGTCACCGGGAGACTGTCGGGCATCGCGCATTTCGCCCATCTCGGGGGCATGATCGGGAGCGCCCTGGTGGTCCTGCGATGGCGGCGCCCCCGTACCCAATAGCGGCCGAAGCGGATAGGCTAGCGGCCCTATGAAACACCGCCTCTTCAGCACCTGCGCACTCGTCTCGTTCCTGCTCTGCTGCGCGCTGCCCGCGCATGCGGAATGGGTGCGCCGCGTCACCGACGGCATCATGGGCACGCGGATCACGGTCGAGCTCTGGGCGGAGGATGCGGCCAAGGGCAATCAGGCCATCGATGCGGTGCTCGACGAAATGCGCCACATCGACGAGACCATGAGCACCTACAAGCCGACGAGCGAAGTGTCTCAGGTCAACGCCAAGGCTGCGGACGGCCCGATGCACATCAGCAAGGAACTGTTCGATCTCCTGACCACCGCGAGGCAATACTCCGAGATCACGGACGGCGCCTTCGACATCACCTACGCGAGCGTCGGTTACATGTACGACTTTCGCAAGCACGTACGCCCCGACGACGCCCAGATCGCCAAGGCCCTTCCGGCAGTCAATTATAGGCACGTGATCCTGGACCCCAAGAATCAGACCGTGCAGTTCTCTCAGAAAGGCGTGCGCATCGATCTGGGCGGCATCGCCAAGGGTTACTCGGTCGACCGCGGCATCGACGTGCTGAAGAGGTTGGGCTATACGCGGGCGTACGTCGGCGCGGGCGGGGACAGCCGCATCATCGGCGACCGGTTCGGGAAGCCCTGGATCGTCGGAATCAGGGATCCCATGAAGGGCGAGGGCAACGTGATCGCCCGCATTCCGCTGGTCGATGCGGCGATCTCCACGTCCGGGGACTACGAGCGGTTCTTCGAGGAAAACGGCGTCCGCTATCACCACATCATCGACCCGCACACCGGTCACTCGGCGAGCAAGGTGCGCAGCGCCACGGTGATCGGGCCCTACGCGACGCGCACCGACGGGTTGTCGAAGACGGCTTTCGTGCTCGGGCCCGACAAGGCGCTGGAAATCTATAATCGGTTGGACGACATCGACGCCATCATCGTCAAGCTCGACGGGACGGTGGTTTATTCCAAGGGGATGCAGAAGGCGCCGCCGAAAGACGCGGCCGGCCCCTGAGGCTCGTCAATCTCGAAAATTGTTGAACTGCAGCGGCACCTCGAAGCCGCCTTTTCGCAATAGCGCAATCGCCTCCTGCAGATCGTCGCGCTTCTTCCCCGTGACGCGCACTTTCTCGCCTTGGATCTGCGACTGAACCTTGAGCTTCGCGTCTTTCAACAGGCGCGTGACCTTCTTGCCGGTCTCCTGATCGATCCCGTGCTTCAAAATCACCTGCTGTTTCGCCACCGCGAGATTGACGACCGGGTCCTGCACGTCCAGGCAGATCACGTCGATGCCGCGCTTGGCCACCTTCAACTTCAAGATCTCCAGCATCTGGTTCAGCTGAAACTCGGACGGCGCGCTCATGGTCACCGTGGTCTCCTCGAGCTCGAAGGAGGCGCCGGTATTCTTGAAGTCGAAGCGCTGGGACAGCTCGCGGCCGGCCTGGTCGACCGCGTTGGTCAGCTCGTGGGAATCGATCTCGGAGACGACGTCGAATGAAGGCATGCGTCAACGATACCCGCGAGCCTGCAAGGTGAAAAGCCTCGCGTAGCGGCCGTCGAGCGCCATCAATGCTTCGTGGCTGCCGCGCTCCACGATCCGGCCGTCCTCCAGCACCAGAATCTGGTCCGCCATTCGTACGGTCGAAAAGCGGTGGGAGATGACGATCGCGATGCGGTTGTGGGTCAGATCGCGGAAATGCGCGAATACCTCGGCTTCCGCGGCCGCGTCGATGGCGGCGGTCGGCTCATCGAGCACCAGGATGTCGGCATCGCTGCGCATGAAGGCGCGCGCGAGCGCGATCTTTTGCCACTGGCCGCCGGAGAGCTCGCGCCCGTCCTTGAACCACTTGCCGAGCTGGGTACGATAGCCGGACGGAAGGGCGTCGACGAACTCCGCCGCCAAGCCTTGCGCGGCGGCGCTGCGCCATCGCTCCTCGTCCTCGAAGGCGCGCACGTCGCCCGCGCCGATGTTCTCTCCCACCAGCATCTGATAGCGGGCGAAATCCTGAAAGATCACGCCGATGCGCTGCCGCAGCGTGGTCTCGTCCCAGTCCTGCAAATCCAGCCCATCCAGCAGGATTCGGCCGCGGGTCGGGCGGTACAGGCGGGTCAGCAATTTGATCAACGTGGTCTTGCCCGAGCCGTTCTCGCCGACCAGGGCCAGGCTCTCGCCCGGCTTTACGTGCAGGTCGATGTGGGACAGCGCTGGCGAGGTGGCCTCGGGATACACGAACTCCACATCTTCGAAGCGAATGCCGTCGCCGGGGCGCGGCCCCACCATGAGAGTACCGCTCGACCCTCGCACGGGTTGCTCGAGGTATTCGAACAGATTGGACAGATAGAGGTTGTCCTCGTACAGGCCGCTGATGGCGGTCAAGGCGGCGCTCACCGCGGACTGGCCTTGGCGCAGCAGCATCAGGTACATGGTCATTTGACCCACGGTCATCGCGCCCGCCACGGTCTCCGCGGCGATCCACGCATAACCGCCGTAGAGCGCGCCGGTGCCGAGGAGGCCGAGGCCGAAGCCCCAGCTGTCGCGGCGTATGGTGAGATCGCGATCCTCGCGGTAGAGGCGCGTGAAGATGTCGCGATAGCGGTCGAGAAAGCGCGGTCCCAGCTGGAACAGCTTCACTTCCTTCGCGCTGTCCTCGCGCGCGAGCACCGACTCGAGATAGATCTGCATGCGCGATTCGGGCGCGCGCCAGCGAAACAGCCGAAAGGCCTCGCCCGAGAACCTGGCTTCAGCCAGGAACGCCGGCAGGCCGGCGAGCACCAGAAGCACCACCGCCCAGGGCGAGAACCGTATCAGCAGGCCGCCGAACGAAATCAGCGAAATGCCGTTCTGCAATAGACCGAAGGTGCGCATGACCAGGCTCAAGGGGCGGCTCGAGGCCTCGCGGCGCGCGCGCGTGAGCTTGTCGTAGAACTCCGAGTCCTCGAACTGCTGGATGTCGAGGGTCAGGGCTTTTTCCAGGATCATCACGTTGACGCGCTGGCCGAGCTGCGCCCGCAAGAGCGATTGCGCGAGCGAGATCCCGCGCTGGGCGAGCGATGTGGCGGCGATCAGCACCGCCTCGCAGCCGACCAGCAGGAACACATGCGAGAGCGCGATCGCGCCGGTGCGGTGATGAAATTCGGCGGCGCGGATCACGGCGTCGACGATCAGTGCACCCAGGTACGCGACGCCGGCGGGCAGGACCCCGGCGAGCACGGTGAGCGCGGCCAGCGCGATCGACAGCCCGCGGTTGGTGGTCCATACGAGCACCAGGGCGCGACGGCTGTACTCGAACAGTCCGGCGAGGCCGCGCTGGAGCGTGCCGCCGGCCGGGCTGTCTCCGTCGCCCGCGGCCAGGGGGGCAGGTTTTAAACGGGGTGACAAGCCGCTACTTCACCAGCCGCAGGCACAGCGGGTAGCGATACGGCACGCCGTCGTGCGCCCTGATCGCCGCGATGATGACCAGGATCAGATTCGCGAGGCCGAGGATCCACAGGAGCAGCACGCCGACCAACACCACGATCAGCAGCGCGAACAAAAGGGCGAGCAGGAAGACCGTGATCTGAAAATTCAGCGACTCCTTCGCCTGCTCGGCCGCGAACGGCATGGTGTGGAGCTTGCTGCGCCAGATGATGAGCGGCCCGAGCATGGTGAACAGGGCAAGGCTCCCGAAGGGAATGAAAATGAGGCCCGGGCCTCCGGCCAGCCACAAGAGGCCGCACAGGTGGGCGGCCATGGCCCAGTTCCGTTCTTCGCTCGAGAGTACCGTGTTCATTATAATTGCCCTCTACCGGTGTGGCGGAGTAAACGTGAAATTCAAGTCCCTGATCGATCGATGGAAAAAAGACCCTCCGCCGGTGCTGACGGCACGAGAATACGCCGTCCGGTTGCCTCTGGACGATGCCTCCCGCCTGCAGGCCCTGGCCGAGTTGTTTCCGGGCCGCACGCTCGAGGAGATCGTCACGGACCTCTTGCACGCGGGCCTGGACGAGATCGCGGCGGCGATGCCCTACGAGGCCGGGCCCACCATCATTTCGCGGGACGATCAGGGGGATCCGGTGTACGAGGATGTGGGACTGACGCCGCGTTTCGTGGAGGCGGCGCGCAGGATCAAAAAGACCCTCAAGGCCTCTTGACGCTGCCCGCTTGCCGCGGCGATACTCACCCAACATGTTGATCGCAAGCAAGAAAGGCAATGTCCGCCGGTGGTGGCGCACTTCCCCGAAGGAGTGGGCGCTGGGCGCTTAAGTTTTAATTCTCGTTTCGATATCCAGAACCCATCTCCGCCTCTTGACGGTGATGGGTTTTTTTTTGATGCCCATTGATGTCCAAGGATAGCCCCGACCCCATGAAGCCGCCGTTCGACATTGCCGCAGACTTGGATACACCGGTGTCGGCGTACTTGAAGCTTGCGCCTTTTCGTCCCCGATTCCTGCTGGAAAGCGTGGAAGGCGGCGAGCGATTGGCTCGCTATTCGTTCATCGGGTTCGGCGACTGCCTGGAAGTGCGGCTGGACTCCTCCGGCCTGTACGTCGGCGGGCGCCGCTCGCCCCGGCCGAACTCCAAGGTCGAGTTCCTGAATGCGCTGCGGGGCGCGCTCGCGCAGGCGCCGCAGCCGAAGCCGGATATTCCCGGCGTACCGCTCTCCGGCGGGCTCGTCGGGTACACCGCCTACGACGGGGTGCGGTACTTCGAGCGGCTGCCCGCGCGCAGCCTCGACGCGACCGTCACGCCCCACGCACATTACGTGGCGCCGTGCTCCTTGCTGGTGTTCGATCACCTGACGCGCAGCGCCGCCCTCTTGCACGACGGCAGCGAGGGCGAGCGGCAGTCGCTGCGGCGGGAGGTGATGCGGGCTCTGCGGGGAGCGGTACCGACGCTGCTCGCGCCGGGGGCGTTCACGCCGGCAGTGCCCTCGTTGTCCGAGAGCGCCCATGCGGAGGGCGTGCGGCGCGCTAAGGAGTACATCTCCTCCGGCGACGTCTATCAGCTGGTGCTCGCATCGCGCTTCGAGGGGCGCCACGGGCTGGCGCCGTTCGAGGTGTACCGGGCGCTGCGCCTGCTGAATCCCTCTCCGTACATGTATTTCTGCGAGCTCGGCGATATCACCGTGGTGGGCTCCTCGCCGGAAGCCTTGGTCAAATCGCACGGCGGCCACGCGCAATTGCGGCCGATCGCAGGCTCCCGGCCGCGGGGAGAGGATGCGGCCGCCGACACCCGGCTCGAAGCGGATCTGCTGGCCGATCCCAAGGAGAATGCCGAGCACGTGATGCTGGTCGATCTGGCGCGCAACGACCTGGGCCGCGTCGCGGCCGCGGGCTCCGTGCGCGTCGAGCCGTATCGGGTGATCGAGCGCTACAGCCACATCATGCACATCGTCAGCGGTGTCGGCGGCACGCTCGCGCCGGGTTTCGATGCCTTCGATCTGTTCGCCGCCACGTTCCCGGCCGGCACCCTGGTCGGAGCGCCCAAGGTCAGGGCCATGGAGATCATCGATGAGCTCGAGCCGGTGGGCCGGCAACTCTACGGAGGTACCGTCGGCTACTTCGGACGCCATGGCGACATGGATCAAGCCATCACCATTCGCACGCTCGTGTTCCGCGGCGACACCTACAGCTACCAGGCGGGCGGCGGGATCGTCGCCGACAGTTCGCCCAAGGCCGAGTACGAGGAAGTCATGGCGAAAAGTGCGGTCCTGCGCCGCGCGCTCAGTTTGGCGGCGGAGGGGTTGTGAGCGCGCGCCCACGCATATTGCTGATCGATAACTACGATTCCTTTACCTACAATTTGGTGCAGGCGTTTTTGATGCTCGGCGCCGAAGTGGAGGTCCATCGCAACGATGCGATCACCGTCGAGGAAGCGCTGCGCCGCGAGCATTCGCATCTGGTGATCTCGCCGGGACCGGGCACGCCGCGCGATGCCGGCGTCTCGATGCGCATGATCGAGGCCTTCGCGGGACGCATCCCGATCTTCGGCGTGTGTCTCGGCCATCAGGCGCTGGTGGAAGTGTTCGGCGGGAAGGTCGTGCGGGCCTCGCGGCTCATGCACGGCAAAGTGTCGCCCGTGAAGCACGACGGCAAGGGTCTGTTCTCAGGAATGGCGCAGAATTTTCAAGCCGGCCGCTACCACTCGCTGATCGCCGAGCCGTCGAGCGTGCCGGAGGTGCTCGAGGTCACCGCGCGTACCGCGGAAGGAGAAATCATGGGCGTGCGTCATCGCTCGCTCCCGATCGAGGGCGTGCAGTTTCATCCTGAAAGCGTGCTCACACCGGAGGGACCGGTGCTCATGGGCAATTTCCTCAAGGCTTGACGCGCTTGTGACGCCGATGGAGAGTCCCCGTCAACTGCTCGAGCATCTTCTGGAAGGTGGCGATCTCGGCGAGGCCGGCGCGGCGCGGCTTTTGGGCGAATTGACCGCGGGCGCGCTTCAGCCGGCGATGGTGGGCGCGCTCCTAGCGGCCGTGCGCGCGAAAGGCGTCACACCCGCCGAGGTGCGCGGGTTTGCCGGCGCCATGCGTGCCCTCGCGCGCAAACCCGCGTTGCCGCCGTCTCCGGATGCCGTCGACATCGTGGGTACCGGCGGCGATTCCTCCGGCAGCCTGAATCTCTCCACCGGCGCGGCGTTGCTCACCGCCGCCTTCGGCGTCCCCGTGATCAAACACGGCAACCGCTCCATCAGCAGCCGAAGCGGCAGCGCCGACCTCATCGAGCAGCTCGGGCTGGCGCTGCCTCTCGACGAGGAGCGCGCGGCGGCGTGTTTTGCCGCGACCGGATTCACGTTCTTGTTCGCGCCCTACTTTCACCCTGCGATGAAGGCGCTCGCGCCGATCCGCGCCGCGCTCGGCGTGCGCACCGTATTCAATCTCCTCGGCCCCCTCACCAATCCGGCCGCGCCGCGCTTTCAATTGATCGGCGCCTATGACGAGGCCGCGGCGGAATTGATGGCGAATACGCTGGCCGGCATGTCCGGGGAGCGGGCGTGGGTGGTGCACGGCGCCGCCGGCTGGGATGAGGCCACGCCCATCGGGCCCTTCCTGGCATTCGACGTGGCCGCGGGGCGGGTTCGCCGGGAGCGAATCGACCCCGAAAATTACGGGTTGGCGAGGTGCTCGGCTGCGGATCTGAAGGGTGGCGATGCGGCCGCGAACTTGAGCGCGCTGCGCGCGGTGTTCGAGGGACGCGATCGCGGCGCGCATCGTGCCGCGCTGGCGTTGCAATCCGGACTCGCGTTGTTCATAGCGGGCCGCGCGGCATCGCCGGAGGCCGGCATCGCGCTCGCCGGCGAGACCATTGACAGCGGCCGGGCGGCGGCTTGGCTCGAGCGGCTGGCGCAATTCGCGCGCGAGGCGGGACCGGCGCGCGCGGAGCGCACGACATGAGCGGGCTGCTCGACGAGATGAGAAAATCGAGCGCGGAGCGCGTGAAGCAGGCGATGCAGCGCGAAACCTCCGGCGAACTCGAGCAGCGCGCACGGCAGCAACCCCCCGCGCCTGCGCTCAAGCTGTCCGCGGGCTTCGATGTCATTGCGGAGTTGAAGCTCCGATCTCCCGCGGCGGGCGTGCTCAAGAATTCCGCCCACGATTGGCGCGGACGCGTCGCGGCCTATGCCCGCGCGGGTGCCGCGGCGGTGTCGGTGCTCACGGAACCGACGCGTTTCGACGGCTCGCTGCAGCACCTCGAGGAGGCTGCGCGCGTGCTCGCGCCGCTGGGCGTGCCCGCCATGCGCAAGGATTTTCTCGTGGACCCGTATCAGGTGCTGGAGGCGCGGGCGGCGGGCGCCGGCGGGGTCCTCATCATCCTTCGAATGCTGAGCCGGGTCGCCGCCGAGGAACTCCTGGCGACGGCCGCCGAGCACGGCCTATTCGTTCTGCTGGAAGCCTTCGACGCCGTGGATCTCGACATGGCGCGGGTCCTGCTCGAGAGGCGCCTCAACCGCACCAGCGCGGTGTTGGTCGGGGTCAATTGCCGCGATCTCGTCAGCCTGCGGGTGGAGCGGCGGCGCTTTGCCGAGCTGGCTCCGGCGCTCCCCGCGGGTTTTACGGCGGTGGCGGAAAGCGGCGTGGCGGGCGCTTCCGACGCGGCGGCGGTGCGCCGGCTCGGCTATCGCGCTGCGCTCATCGGCACGGCGCTCATGACGCGCGACGACCCGGCGGCGCTGCTCGCCGAAATTCTCTCGGCGGCGCGGACAGTGCAGCCCTAAATGGCTACACTTCGCACCATGTGGATCAAGATTTGCGGCATCACCACCGCCGACGCTGTCAGTGCCGCCGCCGCCGCCGAAGTGGATGCGATCGGTTTCGTATTCGCCCCGAGCCCCCGGCAGGTCACGCCTGGACAGGCGGCGCAGCTCGCCGCGCTGGCGCCTGCCGGCATCCTGCGGATTGCAGTTGCGCAGCATCCGCTGCAGATGAAGGTGGATGAGATCTGCCGCGCCCTGAAGCCGGATTATTTTCAGACCGACGTGGAGGATCTGCGGGAGCTCAAGATCCCGTCGCACATCAAGGTGTTGCCCGTCGTCCGATTCGGGCGCAAGACGCCGAGTCCGCTGCCTCCGCGCATCGTGTTCGAGGGGCCGACCAGCGGCATCGGCGAGCTCGCCGATTGGGGCCGGGCCGCGGAGCTCGCGCGGCAGACCGAAGTCATTCTGGCCGGCGGCCTGTCGGCAGAGAATGTGGCCGAGGCGATCCAGGCGGTGAGACCGTTCGGCGTCGACGTGAGTTCGGGCATCGAATCGGAGCGCGGCGTCAAGGATCCGGCCAAGATTGCCGAGTTCGTGCGCGCAGCGCGCGCGGCCGCCGCGCGACTGACGAGTGAGGCGACGTGAGCTCCGCTTCCGCGCACGCCGGTGCGAAAAGCGCGGCTGCCGCCGGGCCGGCATGACCGGCAAATCGGTGGACGTGCCGGACGACGTGCGCGCCTTCCTGGGATCGCTTCGCAGATAGGCCGGCGGAGACAGCGTCGTGAAGCGCGTTTACCGGGCCGCCTCGCTGTTACAGGTGGCGCACGCGCGCAACGTGCTGATCGCGGCGGGGGTGGAGTGCGAGCTGCGCAACGTCTATCTGGCGGGCGCCCTGGGCGAGCTGCCGATGATGGAAACCTGGCCGCAACTCTACGTGAACGACGCCGATGAGGGCTACGCGTTGAGCATTCTCGCGCGCGCCGCGAAGGCGCCCGGCGGAGCCCCCTGGGTCTGCGAGGGATGTCAGGAAAGCCTCGAGCCGCAGTTCACTTCCTGCTGGCGCTGCGGCCGCGAGCGGGGCGTCGGCGCAGGCCCCTGAATCCAACCGCAACACGGTGCACCGGATGTGCCACCCGCCGCCCGCACCCCCCAATTCACGCTCTGCCCTCGCTGTGGCCTCGAGGCTACCTTATGCATCAATCGCTTGCCCGGCGTGTCGGACAAACACCTACACGGTTTCGCGCAAAGTCCGAGCCGAGGTTCAGCAGGCACCCATGGCGACGGCCCCCTGCACGGGTTACAAATTATCCCCGTGCCCGATGTAACGATTACACGGCTCGCTGAATTCTGGGGGGTGTCGAGTCATGAGCGTCAGTTTGAACCAAGAGTCCTTCCCGCGCGCGGCCACCGGTCCGCTCCTCGGAGTGTCCTCGGCCATGCAGGAAGTGTTTCGCCTCATCGAGCGGGTCGGGCCCACGGAGGCGAGCGTCCTCCTGACCGGCGAGAGCGGTTCAGGCAAAGAGCTCGCGGCGCAATCAATCCATGACCGAAGCCTTCGCCGCGGCGCTCCGTTTCTCGCCATCAACTGCGGTGCGATCCCCACCGGACTGATCGAGGCCGAGCTGTTTGGTTACGAGAAGGGGAGCTTTACCGGCGCGGTGCGCGGACACGCGGGCGTTTTCGAACGGGCCGACGGCGGGACCCTCCTGCTCGATGAGATCACGGAGATGCCGCTGGACATGCAGACCCGCCTCCTGCGCGTGCTCGAGACCCACAAATTCTACCGGGTGGGCGCCAACGTCGAGCTGTCCACCGACGTGCGCGTGATCGCCGCGAGCAACCGGTGCCCGCTGCAGGCCGTGCAGAGCGGCCAGCTGCGCGAGGACCTGCTGTATCGACTGGCGGTGTTCCCGATCGAATTGCCGCCGCTGCGCAAGCGTGGCAACGATGTGGAACTCTTGGCCGAGCATTTCCTGGACGAGCTCAACGCGCAGGCAGGCACGGACAAGCAGTTCGCGGCGCAATCGCGCATGACCTTGAAGCAGCACAGCTGGCCGGGGAACGTGCGCGAGCTCCGAAATTGTATCGAGCGGGCGTTCATCCTCGGCGATCAGACGCTCGAGCTCGCGCCGCTCATTCAATCGCCCGCCGCCGCCGATGGAGTCGACGCCCGCGAGCGCCTCGAGATCCGCGTCGGATCGCGGATCCACGACATGGAGCGCTCGCTGATCGAGGCCACGCTCGACTATTTCCAGGGCAATAAGCGGCGCGCGGCGGACGCCTTGGGATGCAGCCTCAAAACGCTGTATAACAAGCTCAACGGGTATTCCCAGGGCCAATGCGCGAGCAGCTGAAAATCAAAGCAGGGGAGAGCTCAAAGTGTCACGAGTATTGATCGCCGACGACCATGCGGTCGTCCGGGCGGGCTTCAAGCAGTTCCTGGAAGCGGATCCCACCATCAATGCGGTCGGCGAGGCCGCCAGCGGCAACGAGACGCTCGACTTGCTGCGCAAGCAGGATTGGGACCTGGTCCTTCTCGACATCCACATGCCCGATCGAAGCGGTCTCGATATTTTGCGGCACATTCAAACCGGCCATCCGGGCGTGCGCGTGCTCGTGATGAGCGGCTTGCCGGAGCAGCAGTACGCGGTCAACGTGCTGCGCGCCGGCGCGAGCGGCTATCTGTCCAAGGACAGCGCGCCGGAAGAGCTCATGAAGGCGGTGCGCACGGTGCTTTCGGGCCGCCGCTACGTGAGCGCCGCGCTCGCCGAAATCCTGGTGGCGGACTTGGACGGCGATCCCGACAAGCCGCTGCATGCACGCCTGTCGACGCGTGAATTTCAGATCTTTTGCAAGCTTGCGGCCGGTCGCGGCGTCTCCGACATCGCCAACGAGCTCAGTCTCAGCGTGAAGACAGTGAGCACCTACCGCAGCAGGATTCTGGAGAAAATGAGTTTCAACGCGAACGCGGACATAACCTCGTACGCCCTGCGCAACGGACTTATACAATGAGCCAGCGCTGTGAGAAATCTCCTACATGACGAGCGGTACGCCGGGCCTGCGTGCCCCGCGCCCCGAAGCGGTAGAGTGATATGGGCGTGTGTGCCACTAACTTGGAAAGAATGACGATGGCCCAGGGCTTGCGGGTCTTGCTCGTGGAAGACTCCAAGGTCCTCACCGAGCGGCTGACGGAGGCGATCCGCCAGATTCCAGACGTGGAGCTGATCGGCACCGCGGATACCGAGGCGGCCGCGCTCGCGGCGGTCAAGCGCGATTCGATCGACGTGATCATCCTCGATCTGCATTTGAAACAGGGAACCGGTTTCGGCGTGATGCGCGCGCTCGCCACCACCGAGCTGCGGCCGCGCATCATCGTCCTCACCAACTACGATCTTCCCGAATACAAGAATGCGGCGATCGCGCTCGGGGCCACGCATTTCCTCGACAAGGCTCGCGACTACGGACGGCTCCCCGAGGTGCTGCACGAGATCTGCGAAGCGCACGTCTCGAAGCACTAGCGACGAAGCACCGGCACCGCCGCTCCCGCGGCGCGCATTGATCATTCCTCCTCGCGCCCGTAGGCGCGCGCCGACACGCCGCGAGGAGGCTGCGGAAATCCCGCGTAATGTCTACCCGGCGTCGGCAATTTCTACATGAACGCACGCCTGCGATGGTGCGGAAATGCCTTATTTTACAGCTGTTTTGTCGGGCTGATGTTGGCACGGCCCTTGCTTCGTTCATGGTTATCAGCGGTCGGCAACGTGCCTGCCGGCGGCCTTCGAAACAGGAGAGACAAATGACAGCATCAGCCGGGTCGATCAAGGGTGCCGTGGCGCTCGCGGCGGCAATGCTCGCGCTCGCGGCCTGCGCCTCGAGCCCGATTCCGAACGAGAAGCTCGCGGTGGCGAGAGCATCCGTGCAGCGCGCGGAGCAGTCAGGAGCGCCGGAGCTTGCGTCCGTGGAGATCTCCACCGCGCGCGACAAGCTGCAGCGCGCGGAGAAGGCGGCGGCGGACCACGATGCTCAGTCTGCGACCATGCTCGCGGAACAGGCGAACATCGACGCGCAGGTCGCGGAGGCGACGGCTCAGGAACATCGGTCGCACAAGGCGGACCAGGAGCTCGAGGCGAGCTTGCAGGCGCTTCGCGAGCAAGCCAACCAGACGCCGCCCACAGCCACTCCGCCGCCGCTCGCACCGCAACCCACCACTCAGAATCAGCAATGAAAAGGTATCGTGCCATGAATGCAAAATTGATGACGGGTATCGGGTTGGCGCTCGCGCTCGGCGCGTGCGCATCCTCGCCGCAGCCCAATGCGGCCCTCGAAACGGCGGGTGCTCAGGTGGCGGCGGCGGAGGCGGATCCGAACGTCGCGCGCTACGCGCCGCTGGATCTCGAAGCCGCCAAGAAGGATCTGGCGCTCGCCGAGTCCGCCGCCGAGCATCACCGGGATGCCGAGGTCTCCCAGCCGGCCTATATGGCGGCGCAGACGGCCCGCTTGGCGCAGGCACGCGCCACGGCCAAAGCTTACGATGCCAAGGTCGCACAAGGGCAGCAGGAGCGCGACCGCATTCGTCTTGCCGCACAGCAGCGCGAAGTGAGCGTCGCCGTTCAGCAGCGTAACGAGGCCTCTCAGGAAGCGGCGAATCTTCAGGCCGAGCTGCAGAAGCTGAAGGCGACCCAGACCAATCGCGGCATCGTGCTCACGTTGGGTGACGTGCTGTTCGACAGCGGGCGGTCGGAACTCAATCCGGGCGCGGCGACCAAGATGGATCAGTTGGCCGAGTTCCTCAAAGAGCACCCCGATCGGCGCGTCGAGATCGATGGATATACGGACAGTGTGGGCCCGGATGCCTATAATGAGCAGCTCTCCCAACGGCGAGCCGACGCCGTCAAAGCGGCATTGGTGTCCCGCGGCATCGATCCCTCGAGAGTCAATACCCAGGGCTACGGCAAGGCCTATCCGGTCGCGAGCAACAGCGATTCCGGCGGCCGCCAACTGAATCGCCGCGTCGAGGTCGTGATCGGCGGCGACGACAACGCTCCCATTGTGCCGCGGGGTTGATGGGGGTAGATTTCTACCGTCTCAGGAGATCGATGCATGGAAACAACATATGACCCCGCCGCGGACCTCAATGCCTCGGGGCAGCGAATCAAGAACGATGCGGGCGATGCAGCCAGTCACATCAAGAACGTTGCAGCCGACGAAGTCCGGAATTTGATCGCGGACGTCGAGGATCTGATCGCGCGGATAGCGGATTTGAACGACGCGGATGTGGCGACGATGCGGAGTAAAGTCATGGCGACGGTGCAATCGGCGAAGGAAACCCTGGCGGATGGCGCGGACGCGCTGCGCCGGCAGGCGCAGAAGGCGGCGAGCGGCGCGGACGATTATGTACGGGAGAGCCCCTGGGTGGCCGTAGGCCTGGCAGCGCTCGTGGGCGCCGTGGTCGGCATACTGGTCGCCCGCCGCTCCTGAAGGCCGCCGAACAATGCGGGTGCTTTGGTCATTGCCGAAGGCGGCGCCTGCGCTCCTCCGGCATCTGGGAGCGTACGTCGAATTGGCGGCCTACGATCTCGAGCAGGCGAAACGCGATGCAGTGTCCGCGATCGTCGTCTCGGTCATCGTCGGCGTCGCTCTGCTGTTCGCGATCCTGATGGGATGTGCGGCGGTCATCGCCGTCACCTGGGACACGCCGCACCGCTTGTCCGCGATCGCCTGGATGGGCGGGGCCTTTGTGGCACTGGCGGTGATCGCGATGATCTACCGATCCAAGACTGCCGCCGGACAGGCCCCCTTTCTCGATTCCGTCCGACGCGAGTGGAAGCAGGATAGCGTGATCCTGGAACGGATTATCGCGGACGACGATAAATGACGGCTGCCGGCGAGGCGCAGCGCGATGCGATCATGGCGCGGCTTTCGCAAAGCCGCGAGGAGATCGCGCGCCTGCTCGAACCGCCTTCCGAGGCCGGGAATGGCGAAACGGGTTCGGGGCCGAGCGGCGCCGCGGGTGGATTCCCACGCAGCCGCATCATGAGGGCGCTGATGAGCGGCCGCGGACTCGGTGCGGTGGGCGCCGTGGCCGGCGGGCTCCTGCTCGCGCGTCCCGGACTCGCGTGGCGGCTCATCCGGCTGATTCCGACCAGTGCGGTGACTCGGATGGTGGTGGGAAAGGTGATCGGCGTCATGCGCGGGAAGTCGCGCGAACCTTAGCGTCGCGCGAGCTAGCGCCGATCCGGTCGCCGCTCACCCCAGCGTGATCCGCGCATAGTGGTACGAGCCATCGTCCGTTAGAGCGATCTCGCAGGGCGACGGCGGGATGTCGCTGCCGTCGAGCGCCGCCCGCACCACGCCCCGCGATACTCCCTTCGGATTATCCACCGCGATGTGATAACGCGACGAGCCGAATTTGTAGGTGATCTCGAAGCCTGCCCATCCGCGCGGCACGCATGGATCGATGCGCAGCGCGGTGCCGCGCAAATGCAGGCCCAATATTCCCTCGATCGCCGTGCGGTACATCCAGCCGGCCGATCCGGTGTACCAGGTCCAACCGCCGCGCCCGATATGTGCGGGCGCCGAATAGACGTCGGCGCACACTACGTACGGCTCGACCTTGTAACGATGAATCGCGGGCCGCGTGCTCGAATGATTCACCGGATTGATCAGCGAAAAAAGTTCGGCCGCGCGATCGCCGTCGCCGAGCAGCGCGAAGGCGAGCGTCACCCACATGGCGGCATGGGTGTACTGGCCGCCGTTCTCGCGAAGCCCCGGCGGATAGGCCTTGATGTAGCCGGGGTCGTGCAGAGTGCGATCGAATGCCGGAGTGAAGAGCTGCACCAAGCCCTCGCTGCGGCTCACGAGCTGCGCATTCACCGCGGACATGGCGCGCACCGCGCGCTCGCGCGGCGCCGCGCCCGAAATCACCGCCCAGGACTGCGCGACCGAGTCGATGCGGCATTCCTCGCTGGATACCGAGCCCAACGGCGTGCCGTCGTCGAAATAGCCGCGGCGATACCAGTCCCCGTCCCAGGCCTCGCGGTCGATCGCGGCCTGCAACGTGAAGGCATGCTTGCGCCATGCGGAGGCGCGCGCCGTATCGCCGCGGCGGTCGGCCGTCGGCGCAAACCGAGTCAGTGCGGCATGCAGAAACCAGGCGAGCCAGACGCTCTCGCCGCGCCCCTTGATGCCGACGCGATTCATGCCGTCGTTCCAATCGCCGGTGCCGAACAGCGGCAACCCATGCGAGCCGATGGCGAGGCTGGAATCGAGCGCGAGCGCGCAATGATCGTACAAGGGCGCGGTCGCGCCCGGCTTGGCGGCCTCGAACAGTTCCTGCTGGCCGTCGGCGAGCGGACCGCCCTGCAGAAAGGCGATCGGCTCATCCAGTATCGCAAAGTCCTCGGTGACCTCCAGATAGTGCGCGAGCACGAACGGCAACCAGATCCGATCGTCCGAGACCCGGGTCTTGATGCCTTGATGGGTCACGGGCAGCCACCAGTGCTGCACGTCGCCGGCTGCATATTGGCGGGAGGCCGCCCGCAGAATCTGCTCGCGCGCCACCGATGGCCGCGCCATGCATAGCGCCATCACATCCTGCAGCTGGTCGCGATAGCCCCAGGCGCCGCTCGCCTGGTAGAACCCGGTGCGTGCCCAGAGCCGGCAGGCCAACGTTTGATACAGCAGCCAGCCGTTCAGGATCACGTCCATGGAGCGGTCCGGTGTCTTGACCTGGACCGCTCCCAGGGTTTGGTCCCAAAGGTCGGTCACCGCCTTCAGCTCGGCGTCCAGATCGAGGGCTCGATATTTCTTGATGGAGGCGAGCGCATCGTCCCGGGAAGCTTCCTGCCCGAGGAACAGCACGATCTCGGTCTCCTCGCCGGGCGTGAGCTCGAATCGACACTGCAATGCGCCGCAGGGATCGAGCCCCCCGCCGGCGCGGTTCGACAAAGCCGCCTTGCCCAGGAGCGCAGCGGGCTCCGCGAGCGAGCCATAGCGGCCCAGGAACTCCTGCCGATCGCCGGTGCCCGCCTGCTGCCGCCCTGCCATGTCCAGAAAGGCGACGCGCCCGGGAAAGTCCAAGCTCCAGGGATTGCGCGCCAGCAGTGCGGCGGTATCCGGATCGATCTCCGTCACGATGAAGGGCGCGGTTCGGCTGCGCTGATTACCGAGCACCCACTCCGCGTAGTGGGTGACGCAGAGCCGCCGGGGCTTGCTCGAGCGGTTGGCGAGCTTGAGCCGCGATACCTTGACCGAATCCGACTTGGGGACGAACTGCAGCAGATCCGAGGCAATGTCGCGGGAGGTATGCTCGAACCGGCTGTAGCCGAAACCATGGCGCACGACATACGAGGATCCCGCGTCGCGAATGGGCAGAGGCGTCGCGCTCCAGAGATCGCCGCTGTCCTCGTCGCGGATGTAGACCGCTTCCGCCGGCGGGTTGGCGACCGGATCGTTGGACCACGGCGTCAACTGATTCTGCTGGGCGTTGATGGACCAGGTGGTCCCCGTCCCGTCCGCCGAGACCAGGAATCCAAACTCGGGATTCGCGATCACGTTCGTCCAAGGAGCCGGCGTCCATTCGGCATCCTTGAGAATGGTCACGTACTCGCGGGCGGCAACGTCGAATCCCCCCAACCCGTTGAAGAAATCCAAGGGCGGCAGGTTTCGAGGGGCCGCCGCGCGGCCCGCGGCGCCGCGAGTTCCGGGCGTAGGGCGCCGGCTGCGTACGGGCTCCTGCCAGTGCGACAATTGTTCGCTCAGGGAGCCGGATCGGCCCTCGAACAGCGCGCGCGCCGCCGCGCCGAGAGCGTCCCGGCCGGCGGCATCGAGCGCCGCGTCCTCGAGCGCGAACACGCTGCCGCGTACGCTGGCATCGTCGCCGCGCGAGCGCGCAGGACCATCCTTGATCGCCGCATCGAGCGCCGCCCGCACGGCCGCCGCAGTCGCGGCCGGCGCCGCGTTGACGAACACCAGATCGGCCGAGAAGCGCTTCGACCGCCAGTACTCGTGCGCACGCAGCAATTGCCGGGTCAGCCCGATATGGTCCTCGTGCTCGATCTGTGCGAGTGCGATCGGGAGATCGCCCGAGATTCCGTGCGCCCAGAGCGCCGCCGGACCGGACCGAGTGCGCGCGAGCAGCTCGCGCGGAGCGCGACTCGACGCATTCGAATACAGGAGGGCGCCGGCTACGCGCTGAAACAGCCCCGCCTCCTGCGCGTCGATCTTGAGGGCGTTCAAACCCACTTGCGCACGGTCGGTAGCCGATCGCTCGATCCGCTCGAACGAGGCGGCGTCGCGGTATTTGCCGGCCACCGCCAGAGCTTCCACCCGGCTCGCCGCCACGCCGCTCCAGAAGATGACGCGTGCGGTTGCGCCCGGAAGTACGCGCACCCGGCGCCGCAACGCGACGATGGGATCGAGCACGGTTCCCGCGGTATCCGACAGGGGACGCGCATCGACGATGCAGGAGGCATTTCGCAAATCGCGCCCCCTGCCGAGAAACCGCGCCCGATCGGTCTCGAATTGCAGCACGCCGAGCGTCTCGCCTTCGACCACGCTGACGTGGAACATCCACAGGGTGCGCTCGGCCGGCTCGCGGCTGCGGCGGGTGGCGAGGACCGTGCCGCTCTCGGCGTCGAACTCGGTCTGCACGAACATCTTCGAGAACGCGGGATGCGCCGCGTCCGCGCCCGGCGCCGCCAACACCACTTCGGCGTAGCTCGTCGCCTCGATTTCGCGGGTGCTCTTGCCGTTATTGGTGATCGACACCCGGCGCACCTCGGCATCGTCGTTGGGCGCGACCAGAATTTCCGTGGTGGACACGATCAGGCCGTCCTGCCGCAGTATCCGCGCCCGTTCCTCGCTGAACGAGACCTCGTACCGATCCGGCTCCCGGCCGGTAGGCTGATAGCCGGCCGACCAAACGTTGCCGTTTTCGACGTCGCGCAAGAATACGAAGAAGCCGAGCGCATCCGCGGTCGGGTCCTCGCGCCAGCGGGTGACCGCAAGATCGCGCCAACGGCTGTAGCCCGTCCCCGCCTCGGAAACCAAGACGGAGTAATTGTCGTTCGCGAGCACATGGGTGCTCGGACGCGCGGCGCCCGAATCGGCGGTCATTGATTGAGACGCCAGATGCTGAAGTTCAAGGCCATGGCAAAGCTCACCCACAGAAAGTAGGGCACGAGCAGGCACGCGGCAGCACGCTTCACCGAAGCGAATTCGCGGATGCTCCAGGCGATGGCAAGCCACAGCGCGACGATATCCAACAGTCCGAATCCCGGGTTGCGCGCACCGAAGAACAACGGCGCCCAAGCCGCGTTGAGCAGCAATTGGACGGCGTACGCTCCGAGCGCGACGGTCTGCTGACGGTGGTAGCGCTCGCGCGATACCAGCCAGGCAGCGGTGCCCATCACCACGTACAGCACCGCCCACACCGGTGCGAACCAGTTGGTCGGCAGGACCCATGGCGGCTTGGAGAGCCCCGCGTACCAAGCGGCGATCCCCGCCGATCGCGCCGGAGACACCAAAGCTCCGAGCGCACCGGCCGCCAAAGCCGCCGCGATGAATCCGAGCAAGGCGATCCAGTTCGGGCGCGCATTGCGTCCTCGATAGCTCGTGGTGTTTTCGACGGGAATTCTCATTTGGTCTGCCATTTCATGGATCGATACCAGGCGAGGGAGATTGCTGCGGCCGCCAGCTGCACCCAGGCGAACCAGCGGCAGGGCGCGGCCGCCGCCAGCCACACCGAGCCGGACAGCCAGAGCGCCGCGGCGGCGATCGCGAGGTCCCGGCGGCGGTTGGATTGCCTGAGCTCGCGGCGCAGCTCCGCGAGGCCGGGGTTCTCAACCTGCAGCCGAAACCGGCCCTCGGATGCTTCCCGCACCGCGGTTTGGAACAGCACCGGCAGCTCCTTCAGGCCTTCGATGGTATCGGGCAACTGGGCGCGCAGGCGCTTCAATACCGTCCGCGGGCTCATGCGCTCGCGCATCCATTCACGCAGTACCGGCTGCGCGGTTTTCCACAGATCGAGTTCGGGGTAGAGCTGGCGTCCCAATCCCTCGACGTTGAGCAGGGTCTTCTGCAGCAATATGAGCTGCGGCTGGATCTGCATGTCGAAGCGGCGGGCGGTCTCGAACAGCCGGAGCAGGACCTGGGCGAAGGAGATTTCCTTCAGCGGCTTGTTGAAGATGGGTTCGCAGACGGTGCGCACCGCGGATTCGAGCTCGTCGACCCGCGCGTTCTTGGGAACCCAGCCGGATTCCACGTGTAGAGCCGCGACGCGCGCGTAGTCGTGATCGAAGAACGCGAGAAAATTAGCGGCCAGATAATGTTGATCGCGCGGCTGCAAGGTGCCGACGATGCCGAAGTCGATGGCGGCGTAGCGCGGATTTTCCGGATCGTCGATCTGCACGAAGATGTTGCCCGGATGCATGTCGGCATGGAAGAAATTGTGCCGGAACACCTGGGTGAAGAATATCTCGACGCCGTTTTCGGCGAGCTTCGCGATGTTCGTGCCGCGCGCCTTGAGCTCCTCGATCCGGCTGATGACGACGCCGTGGATCCGCTCCATCACCATGACGTTCGAGCGGCAATGATCCCAGTACACGGCGGGTACGTACAGAAGCGGGGACCCCGCGAAATTACGCTTCAATTGCGCCGCGTTGCCCGCTTCGCGCATGAGATCGAGCTCGTCGATGATGGTCTTGCGGTACTCGGCCACGAGCTCGAGCGGACGCAGCCGTCGCGCGTCGCTCCAGTACTCGTCGGCCAGTCCGGCGAGAGCCTGCAGGACCTCGAGGTCGCGCTCGATGATCTCGTGCATCCCGGGGCGCAGCACCTTGACCACGACCTCCTCGCCGCTCTTCAGCCTTGCCGCATGCACTTGCGCGATCGATGCCGCGGCGAGCGGCGTCTCCTCGAAGCTTGCGAACACCTCGGTGAGCGGCCGGCCGAGCGCCCGCTCGATGGCCGCCACCGCGATGTCGCTCCCGAAAGGGGGTACGCGATCCTGGAGCTTCGCAAGCTCATCGGCGATATCGGCCGGAATGAGGTCGCGCCGAGTCGAGACGGCTTGGCCGAATTTCACGAATATCGGCCCGAGCTCCTCGAGCGCGAGGCGCAAGCGCTCGCCGCGGGACTCGCCGTCACTGCGCTGAAACCAGGTCCACGGCGACAGATAGAACAAAAATCGGAACGGGCGGTACAGATGCGTGGCGCGCACGAAATCGTCGAGGCCGTGGCGCACCAGTGCGCGCTGAATCTGCAGCAGGCGGGCGGCGATCCGGAGTCGCGTCACGTCGCACCCTTCAGGCGTTGCTCGATATGCGCGAGCCGCGCTTCGACGCGCTCCGCGGTGTCGCGTAGACGGTCGACTCCCTGCACGAATTCCTCGACCTCGGTCTTCGAGGCGAGGTCGCGGCTTTCTTCCTGGAGATACTCGGCCAGATTCTGGCCGGCGGTGCGGCCCAGTTGCTTGATCCAGCGGAGGGTTCCCTGCGCCGCCAAGGAGAGGCGTCTTGCCGGCAAATCGCCGACGAGACGCGACAATTCTTCCTCGAGATCCGGCCGCGCCAGCGCGATGAGTTCGCGGTAGCGTGCGGCGACTTCGGCGTCGCCGGCGATGCGCGCGGCTGGACGTGAGCGATCGGGCGTCCCGCCTCCTCCCGTACGGCCGGCGCCTTCGGAGAACAAATTGAGGAGCGCGAACGGCGTCCCCGAAATCAGCGCGTCCGCGCCGCCGCCGCCCGCGCTCAGCGCGAGCCGGCCGGCGCATACCGCGGCGCGGACCTGCGCGATGCCCTCGATGTCGACCTGCAAGGAAGCACGGTCCAATCGGCGCGCCACGGCCACTGCCTTTTGCGAGCGGCCGATGCCGCGGTTCAGAACGGACTCGAGGGCCGCGAGCCAGACAGGTGTGGCCGGCATGTCAGATTTTGTATCCGCGGTGAACGGCGACGATGCCGCCCGTGAGGTTGTGGTAGCGCGCCTCTGCGAAGCCGGCGGCCTTCAGCATGCCGAGCAGCGTTTCTTGATCCGGGTGCATGCGGATCGATTCGGCGAGATACCGGTAGCTCGCCTCATCCCTCGCCACCAGGCGCCCCATGAGCGGCAGCAGCTTGAATGAATAGGCGTCGTACAGCGGCTTCATGCCCGGCGCGACGGGCTTCGAGAATTCCAGCACCAGGAGCTGGCCGCCCGGTCTGAGCACCCGGTACATCGAGGCGAGCGCCGCCGCCTTGTCGGTGACGTTGCGCAGTCCGAATCCGATGGTCACGCAATCGAACGAGGCGTCGGCGAAAGGCAAACGCTCCGCATCGGCGACCACGCACTGGACATGGCCCGCGAAGCCCGCGTCCAGCAGGCGGTCGCGGCCGGCGTCGAGCATGCTCCGATTGATGTCCGAGAGAACCACCCGCCCGGTCTTGCCCACCTGGCGGGCCAGTCCCCGCGTCAGATCGCCGGTGCCCCCGGCCACGTCGAGCGCGGACTGGCCGGCCTTGAGGCCCGTGATGGAGAGGGTAAATTGCTTCCACAGGCGATGGACGCCGAACGACATCAGGTCGTTCATGAGGTCGTATTTGCCGGCCACCGAGCTGAAAACCGCCCGGACGCGGCCGGCTTTTTCCGCCCACGGGACCTTTTCGAAGCCGAAGTCGGCCGTGCGTTCAGGGTCTGTCATCGCGTCCTCTGAGTAGAGGCGCATTGTAGCCGACTACGGCTGTGGGGCCTCAGGCACCCGTGCGGCGCACCACCCCGGCTTCGGCGCAACGCTCCAAGTAGCGTTTCCAATTCGCGGCCCGCGAGGCGCCGAGCTCATGCAAGAGCGTCCAGGAATAGAGCCCCGTGTCATGGCCGTCGTCGAATTTCAGGCGCAGAGCGTAGTTTCCCACCGGCTCGATGCCGCTGATCCCCACGTTCTCCTTGCCCGTCTGCAAGATGCCCTCGCCCACCCCGTGGCCGGTGACCTCGGCGGACGGGGAGAACACCCGCAGGTATTCGAACGGCAGCTCGAAGTGCGAGCCGTCGTCGAAGCGCACGTCGAGGATTCGCGACTGGGTGCGAAGCTTGATGTCGGTGGGCTGCGGCATGCGCTACAGAATGTACCGCGACAGGTCCTGATCGCGGACCAGCTCGCCGAGGTTGCTCTCGACGTAGCCGCGATCGATCACCACCCGGCTGCCGCTCCGGTCCGCGGCGTCGAAGGACACCGTCTCCAGCAGCCTCTCCATCACCGTGTGCAGCCGCCGCGCGCCGATGTTCTCGGTCTTCTCGTTGACCTCAAAGGCCACCTCGGCGAGGCGCTGTACGCCCGAATCCTCGAAGCTGAGCTCGACCCCTTCGGTCGCCAGCAGCGCCGCGTACTGGCGGCACAGCGATGCATCCGGCTCGGTCAGAATCCTGACGAAATCCTCGACGACCAGCGGCTCGAGCTCGACCCGGATGGGGAGGCGCCCCTGCAGCTCGGGGATCAAGTCCGAGGGCTTGGACATGTGGAAGGCGCCGGAGGCGATGAACAGCACGTGATCGGTCTTCACCGTGCCGTACTTGGTATTGACCGTGCAGCCCTCGACCAGCGGCAGGAGGTCCCGCTGCACGCCCTCGCGCGACACATCGGCGCCGGCCGTTTCCTGGCGGCGTGCGATCTTGTCGATCTCGTCGATGAACACGATGCCGTTCTGTTCGGCGTTCTCGACGGCGCGGACCTTGAGTTCCTCCTCGTTCACCATCTTCGCGGCTTCTTCGTCCACCAACAGCTTCAGGGCTTCCTTCACCTTGAGCTTGCGCGAGCGCGTCTTGCCGCCCCCCAGGCTTTGGAACATGCCCTGCAGCTGCTGAGTCATCTCTTCCATTCCCGGCGGGGCCATGATTTCGACCCCGACCGGCATGGCGCGCACCTCGATCTCGATCTCGCGGTCGTCGAGCTCGTGTTCGCGCAGCATCTTGCGAAAACGCTGCCGGGTGTCGTTGTCTCGCGGCGGGCTCTCCGCCACGAAGCCGGCCTGGGCGCGCGGCAGGAGAATGTCGAGCACCCGGTCCTCCGCGGCATCAGCGGCCCGGTGGCGCACCTTGGCGATTTCCTCTTCGCGGGTCATCTTTACGGCGATTTCGACAAGATCGCGGACGATCGAGTCAACTTCTCGCCCAACATAGCCCACTTCGGTGAACTTCGTGGCCTCTACCTTGATGAACGGCGCCTTTGCCAGGCGCGCCAGGCGCCGGGCAATCTCGGTCTTGCCGACGCCGGTCGGGCCGATCATCAGAATGTTCTTGGGGGTAATCTCCGGACGCAGGGCTTCGTCCACCTGACCGCGGCGCCAGCGGTTGCGAAGGGCGATGGCGACCGCGCGTTTCGCGGCCTTCTGGCCGACGATGTGCTTGTCGAGCTCTTCGACGATCTCGCGAGGGGTCATCTGCGACACGTCGCTACAGCTCCTCGATGGTGAGATTGCGGTTGGTATAGATGCAGATATCCGCCGCGATCTGCAAGGATCGCTCCACGATGTCGCGCGCGCCGAGCTCGGTCGCGCCCATCAGTGCCTGCGCCGCGGCCTGCGCAAAGCCGCCGCCGGAGCCGATGGCGATCAAATCGTGCTCGGGCTCGATCACATCGCCGTTCCCCGAGATCACATAGGTGCTTTCCGGGTCCGCGACGCAGAGCAGCGCCTCGAGCCGGCGCAGGCTCCGATCGCTGCGCCAATCCTTCGCGAGCTCGATGGCCGCGCGGGTGAGATTGCCGAATTTCTCGAGCTTGCCCTCGAATCGCTCGAACAGCGTGAAGGCGTCGGCGGTACCGCCGGCGAATCCCGCCAGCACCTTGCCGCCATACAGGCGCCGCACCTTGCGGGCGTTGCCCTTCATGACACTCGTTCCCAAAGTGACCTGTCCGTCACCGCCCACCGCGACGCGGCCGGCGCGGCGCACCGCGAGGATGGTGGTGCCGTAAATTCGATCGGGGTCGTGCTGCAAACCAGGTTTAGGAGGCATGGAACCGGAGTTGATGGGGGCTGGGCTGCTCCTTTCAAGCGCGGCAACCGACGCCCGCTCGGACGTTTCCGCGGAAACGTCCCACGAGAGGGAATCTGGGGACGCCACCCGCCGCCGGCCTCCCCGCGTCCAGCGTCCCCGGCGCACGGGACGCAGCACTGCGTGGGTCGATGGGGCGGGCAATTTTTGGCTCTTCGGAGGAGAAAGTCTCGCCAATCCCCTGGCCGGGGGCGAGCCCAACGATCTGTGGGAATATCGGCACGCCGACTAGCGCGCCGCGCGGCGGCGGCTCGAGCTCTCCCTCAGCTTTTCTTGAGCACGCGCGCGCCGGCTCGGGCGGGTAGCCACAGGCTGTCGAGGATCGCCAATGCGGCCAGAGCTCCGATCAGCCAGAAGGCGAGCCGGAAATCGGCTGCCGAGGCGCTGGTCGCGCCGCCGCGAATCAGCCCGGCGATCGACAAGGCCAGCGCACCCACGGCGATGCCCATGCCGGCGTTCATCTGCTGCAGTACCGAGAACAGCGTGGTGGCATCGCGCATCCGTGCCTGCGGCACGTCCGCGAAGCCGATGGTGTTGAGAGCGGTGAACTGCATCGAGCGCGTCATCCCGGTGAAGAACAGCAGTACGGCGACCAGTCCCCGCGGGGTGTCGGCGGTCAGCACGGCGCAGGCGGCGAATCCGGCGGCCACCAGCATTCCGTTGACGATGAGCACGCGCCGGAACCCGAAGCGGTTCATGATCCAGGTGGTCGCGGGCTTCATGCAGAGATTGCCGGCGAAGAGCCACAACAGCAGCACGCCGGCATCGACGGCGCTGTAGCCGAACCCGATCTGGAACATCAGCGGCAGCAGGAAGGGTGCGCTGCCGATGGCGGTACGGAACAGCGAGCCGCCGATGGCGGTGACGCGGAAGGTGTCGATGCGCAGCGGCGCCAGATCGAACAGCGGATGCTCCACCCGGCGCAGATGCCGGGCGGCGGCCAGCAGCAGCGCGACGCCGGTCAGCAGCATGCCGAGAGACAGCGACAGCCGGACGTCCGGCCGGCTGGCCGCCTCGATGCCGCTCATGAACAGGCCGAACCCCAAAGCGCTGATCACGAAGCCCGCGACATCGAAAGGGCGGCGCTCGGATGCGCCGCTGCGCACCAGGATCAGCGCCGCGATCAAGGCCAGCAAGCCCAGCGGCAGATTGAGCAGGAAGATCCAGCGCCAGCTCCAGTGCGTGCTGAGCCAGCCGCCGATCGGCGGCCCCAGAATGGGCGCGACCAGCGCCGGCCAAGTCAGGACGGCGATGGCGCGGACGATGCCCTCCTTGGGAGTGTCGCGCAGCACCACCAGCCGCCCCACCGGCACCATCATCGCTCCGCCGAGGCCCTGTAGGGTGCGCGCGGCGGTGAAGCTCCAGAGGCTGCCGCTGGCCGCGCACAGCAGGGACGCGAGCGTGAAGACCACGATGGCGGCTGCGAAGATCCGCCGGGCCCCGTAGCGCTCGGCTGCCCAGCCACTGATGGGGATGAACACCGTCAGCGCGACCAGGTAAGCCGACACCCCCACCGAGAGGCGTGCCGCCGCCGTGCCGAACTGCGCGGCCATCGCCGGCAGGGCGGTGGTGATCACCGTCGCGTCGAGGTTCTCCATGAAAAACACCGCGGCCACCAGTAGTGCGACGGCGGTGCGGCGGTCGGCGCTACCCCGAGACGCGCCGGGGGTTGGGCTCACGCCGCCGCCAGGCGCGAGGGATGCATCATCATGCCGGTTCGGATCCTTTGGTGTCATTCAGGTGCAAACTCTCTCTCTACCCATGATTCGCATCGGTCTCATTTCAGATACGCACGGTCTTCTCCGGCCGGAGGCGAAAGCGTTCCTGTCGGGCAGCGACCTCATCATCCATGCGGGCGACATCGGCAACGCCGGCATCCTGGCCGAGTTGCGGCTCATCGCTCCGGTCACGGCCGTCAGAGGCAATAACGATGGCGGCCCATGGGCCGAAGCGCTCGAGGAAACCGAGTTGATGCGGGTGGGAGACTTCCTAATCTACACCATTCACGATCTCGCACAACTCGGCATCGAGCCATCCGCGGCGGGCATTCGAGCGGTGGTATCGGGGCATTCCCACAAGCCTCGGGTCGAAGAGCGCGGTGGCGTACTGTTCGTCAATCCCGGCAGCGCCGGACCGCGCCGCTTCACGCCGCCCATTGCGGCGGGTGAAATCATCGTCCATGGCGCGACTATATCCGCCAGGACGGTTGAGCTCGTGAGCGTCACTTGCGCCGATAGCCGCTCACCTGCGCACCGTCCTCGGGGCGCAGGCGCATGAAGCCGGGCAGTGCGAACAACGGAAGCATCGCCGTGAGCAGGAAGACCTCGTGAAAGCGGGCGGGCGTGAGCACATGGCCGCGCTGGCTGACGAGGCCCAGCAGCAACGCGCCGAGCGAGACGCCGAAGCCGACGGTGAGTTGCTGGACGAGGCCGCCGAGACTGGTCGCCTGACTGAGCCGGGCGGCCGGGGCGTCGGCATAGGAGAGCGTATTGGAGGTCATGAACTGAGTCGCGCGAATCAGACCGAAGACGAGGATGTAGGTGCCGATCAGCCAATGCGGCGTGCCCGGCTCGAGCAGCGCGAAACCCGCCAACACCAGGGAGCCGGCAATGGCGCTGCCGATCAGCACCCGCTCGAATCCGAACGATCGGAGCAATCGTCCGATGAACAATCGGATCGCGACCGCGCCGGCGGCGCCCACGAGCGTCAACCCGCCGGAGGCGATGGGGGTCATGCCAAAGCCCACTTGCAGCATCAGCGGCAGCAGAAACGGCGCGCCGTTCATGGCGATGCGGCAGAGTCCGCCGGCCAGCGTCCCGACGGCGAAGGAACGCAGGCGAAACAGGCCGAGATCCACGACCGGCGCCTCGATTCGACGTACATAGCGCGCAAAACAGAAGAACAGCGCCATCGCTGCCGCGAATAGGCCGGCGATCGCCGTCGCCGGTAAGGCCGACCGTCCGATATGGTCGAGAGCGATCTGCAGCAAGGCGATACCGGAGCCGAACATCAGGAAGCCCGGGAAATCGAACTTGATCGCGCCGCTTCCGGGCATGTCCTCGACGAAGCGCATGGCCAGCAGTATCCCGATCAGTCCGAACGGGATGTTCACATAAAATATCCACCGCCACGACGCGTAGGTCGTCAAGAATCCGCCGAGCAGAGGGCCGATGACGGGTCCCACGATGGCCGGCAGCGTCACGTAAGTCATCGCCATCACGAATTCGCTGCGAGGGAAGCTTCGCAGCAGAATCAGCCGCCCCACCGGGGTCATCATGGCGCCGCCGAACCCTTGCACGACGCGCGTCGCCACGAGCATCGGGAAGGTATGGGCGAGGCCGCAGAGCGCGGATCCGGCCGTGAAGATCGCGAGTGCCAGGACAAAGATGCGGCGGGCCCCAAACCGATCCGCGAACCAACCGCTCAAGGGAATGAAAACCGCGAGGGCAAGGACATACGCCGTCACGGCCAGATTCATTCTCACCGGCGTGGTCGCGAGGCTCCGCGCCATATCCGGGATCGCCGTGGTGATGATGGTGGAGTCGAGTTGCTCCATCAGGAATCCAATTGCGACCACCGCCGGGATGAGAATGCGAAGCCGCGGGTCCCGATGAATTGCAAAACGCTGCTCGTCCAATGGACTCCTTCAGGCGCCGCGTTGGCGACGCCGCGCGCGAGGGTGCGCGGCGTCGTAGACCTTGGCGAGGTGCTGAAAGTCCAGGTGCGTGTAGATCTGGGTGGTGCCGATGTCCGCGTGGCCGAGCAGCTCCTGCACGCCGCGCAGGTTGCCGCTCGACTCGAGCAGATGACTCGCGAAGGAATGCCGGAACATGTGCGGATGCAGATGCACGCCGAGCCCCTGGCGGCGCGCCCAGATCTCGACGCGCAACTGCACCGCGCGCGTGCTCAGCCGGCGCCCGGCGCGGCCGACGAACACCGCACCGGCCGGATCGGCCGCGAGCGCCGGACCCAAAAGTCCGGAGCGTTCTGCGAGCCATTGGCGCAGTGCCTCGACCGCGAAGCGCCCGATCGGCAGCACCCGCGATTTGGCGCCCTTGCCGAGCACGCGCACGGTGCGGTCGGCCAGGTCCAATGACGACAAGTCGAGTCCCACCAGCTCCGACAGCCGCAGGCCCGATGAGTAGAACAGCTCCATGATGGCCTTGTCGCGCATCGACAATGAATCATCGACGCGAAATGCGAGCAGCCGCCCCATCTGATCCGCATCCAGCGTGGTGGGCAGGCGCTTCTTGAGCTTGGGAGCCCGCACGTCCTCGCCCGGATTCACCGTGCAGCAGCCCTCGCGCAGCAGGAACTCGTAAAAGGTGCGCACCGCCGACAGGCGGCGCTGGATGCTGCGTGCGGCGAGGCCGCCGGCATGCCCCGCGGCGGCGAATGAGCGCACCTGGGCGTTGCCGAGCGCGCTCCAGCGCGCAATGCGGCGCGCCTTGCAAAATTGCTCGAGCTCGCGCAAATCATGCAGATAGGCGGCCACGGTATGGCCGCTCATGCGCCGCTCGTGTGTGAGATGCGAGGCGAAGCGCTCGATCCAACCGCGCTCCGTCGAGTTCACCGAAACCTCAGCGCGTCAAGGCGTAGGTCACCAGCTCGCCGATGCGCGACAGGAATTCCGTGCTCATCCCCGGATGGAATCGGTCCACGTCGCTCGCACCGATGGCCAGAAGTCCCAAGGCGCCCTTCGGCCCCAGGGGAGTGAGCGCAACCGACCCGATCTCGACGGAGTCCTTGCCGAACAGATAGTCGCGTTGAGCATCGCGGACCTGCCCGCATCGGGGCTTCCCGGACTGCAGCAGGGATTCGAAGCTCTTCATCTCGGGATCGGTGGGCTGGGCGGTTCTCAGGAATCGGCCGTGCTCGCCGAGCGCTCCGCCGGCCTCCATGAACAGCACCATGATCGAGTTCCGCGCGTCGAAATCCTCGCGCAGACTCGTTTCGATGGCGCCCACGGTCTCCGTCAGCGCATGGGCGCGGATCAGCCGCTGCGTGAGCCGATGAATGCGATCCGCGAGTCCGTCGTTGGCGCGTGCGACATCCACGAGTTCCTTCAGCTTGCGCTCGAGCGTCTGGTTGCGCTCGCGCAGCACTTCGACTTGGCGTTCGACCAGGCTCACGGTGGCGCCGGCATCGCGCAGGTGCGGCAGACGCAATTTGGCGAGCAGCGCGCCGTTGCGTTCGAAGAAATCCGGATAGGTTTGCAGATACTCGGCAATGCTCTCGTCACTGAGCGTGTCCGGTTTGATGCCGCGTGCGTGACTCTGTGTCATTGGTCAACCCCTGATAATGATCTAAATATCGATGATGCCGGTAAAGACCGTCGTGGCCGGGCCGGTGAGCCAGAGATGCTCGCCGGGTCCCGGCCACGATACATGGGCCGTGCCGCCGGGCAAATCGATTTGCACGTCCGTCTCCAGAAGTCCTTGCCGCCGTCCGACGGCCGCCGCCGCACAGGCGCCCGTGCCGCAAGCCAAGGTCTCGCCCACGCCCCGCTCGAACACGCGCAGGCTGATGTGGCGGCGGTCCAGGATCTGCATGAATCCGACGTTGGTGCGCTTCGGGAAGCGGCGATGCCGCTCGATACGCGGGCCGAGATGCTCGACGGGTGCGCTCCTCACCTCGGAAACGCGCAGCACCGCGTGCGGATTACCCATGGACACGGCGCCGTAATCGAGCGTCGTGCCCTCGACGTCGAGCGAGTAGCTCGCCGCCTCGGCCGGGGCATCCATGGGAAGCGCCCGCGGATCGAAATTCGGCACGCCCATGTCCACCGATACCAGGCCGTCTTGCCGCACGTGTGCGTGAACCGTGCCTCCCGGGCTTCCCATGGACAGCTCGCGGCCGAGTTCCGGAGCCCTGGTGTAGAGCAGGGCGGCGATGCATCGCGCTCCGTTGCCGCATTGTTCTACTTCTCCGCCGTCGGCGTTGAATATGCGATAGCTCGCCCGGTGCGCCGGATCCCGCGGCGCCTCGAGCACGAGCGCTTGGTCGAATCCCACGCCGGTATGGCGGTCGGCGAGGGCGCGTATCTGGTCGGGAGCGAGGGAGGCGCCGGCGGCGGCTTGCGGGGCGTCGAAGACGACGAAATCGTTGCCGAGCCCCTGCATCTTCGTGAACTCGATGCGCATGGTACGCGAGCATAGCCGATGCGCTCCAAGGTCGCACGCCGGCGGCACAATGCGCTAGTCTTGCGGCGGTCGATAACAACAAGGCTGGGGGATTATGCGTCATGTAATGGTTCTCAATGCCAAGGGCGGGTGCGGCAAGAGCACGCTAGCCACGAACGTCGCGGTGTATTTCGCCCGGGAGGGACACGAGGTCTGCATCGCGGATTACGATCCTCAGCGCACCAGTCTCGATTGGCTGGCGCTGCGTCCGGCGGATTTGCCGAAGATCAGCGGTGTGCCGGCATACGAGGAGGGGTTGCGCAACGTCGCCCGCTCGACCGAGATTCTCGTCATCGATGCGCCAGCGCGCGTTCACGGCACCGAGCTGAACGAGCTCGTGCGCCGCGCCGAGACCATTCTCGTTCCGGTGCTCCCCTCCACGATCGACATCAAGGCCTGCGGGCATTTCATGGCGGAACTTCTGGAACTCGGCAAGGTATCGCGCAAGCAGGCGCGCCTGGCGGTGGTCGCGAATCGGGTGCGCGAGTACACGTTGATTTTCGAGGAGCTCGATCAATACCTCACCAAGCTCAAGGTCCCGTATCTCGCGAGCCTGCGTGAGGCGCAGAATTACGTGCGAGCGTACGCGCGGGGCATGGGAGTGCTGGAGCTTCCCGAATACCTGGCGTGGCCCGATTGGAAGCAATGGGAACCCATCATGGAGTGGCTCGACAGCAAGCGGAGCCAGCCGTAGCGTGCCGTGCGCGTCAGCGTCTCGAAATCCGGGCTGAGCTTCGGCGTCGAACGCGGCGAATCGGTGCTCGATGCGGCGCTTCGGGCGGGACTGAACCTCCCGCACAGCTGCAAAAGCGGCAACTGCGGGTCGTGCCGCGCCCGGCTCATCCGAGGTGCCGTGCGCTATCCGAACGGAGCGCCGCTCGGGCTGTCCGATGCGGAGGTCGCGGATGGGCTCGTCCTCCTCTGCCAGGCGCGGGCCGAGAGCGATTTGTCGGTCGAGATCTTCGAGGCCGCGGCGCCCGACGACGTGCGGGTGAAGCGCCTGCCGAGCCGCATCGAGCGCATCGAGCCCTTGGCCCACGACGTGGTCGCGGTATATCTGAGGCTCCCCGCGGCGGAACGTTTCGATTTCAAACCCGGGCAGTACATCGATGTGCTGCTGTCCAAGGGGCGCCGCCGCAGCTTTTCGATCGCCTCTCCTCCGCATGACTCGCGCCTCCTCGAGTTGCACGTGCGGCGCGCGCGCGGCGGCGAATTCACCGAGCCCTTGTTCACGGGCGGCAAGGCCGGGGCGCTGCTCAGCCTCGAAGGGCCGCTCGGACATTTCATCTATCGGGAGCCTTCCTCGAGCGAGCCGTCGCCGGCGCCGATGCTGATGGTCGGCGGCGGCACGGGACTGGCGCCGCTGATGAGCATCCTGCGGCATGTCACGGAGACCGGCTCGGCGCGCGACATGACGCTTTACTGGGGCGTGCGCGCGGAGCGCGACCTGTACGCGCACGCGGCGCTCGAAAGTCTGGCGCGGCGCACGCCGGGCTTTCGCTACGTGCCCGTGCTCTCCGAGCCGTCGCCGGCTTGGGCTGGAGTCGCGGGGCTGGTGCACGAGGCGGTGCTCGCGCAGGTGGCCGATCTCGCCCGCTACGAGGTGTATGCGAGCGGGCCGCCGGCGATGATCGAAGCGGTGCGACGGGAATTCACCGCACGCGGCGTCGAGCCCTCGCGGCTCTGGTTCGATTCCTTCGACTACGCGCCCGATACCGTGGATCGCCATCGAACCACGGCCGCCACCAAGTCCTGATCTTCGGCCGATGCCGCGCGCACGATCGGCCCTTTGAGTCCCGCCTGACGCAGCAGATCGGCCACCCGGGCGCTCGGCACCAGCCAATGCGCGGCATCGAACTGGCGGCGCAGCGCCGGTGTCGCGAGCGCCAGGAGGTTGCCCCCGATCTCGGCGCTGGTGGCGGTGATCACGTGGATCTCGTGACGCTCGAAGCGCGACTCCAGGGCCCGCAGCTCCTCTGCCGCGGGCGCCGCGCACTCGCGCCGATACACCTCGGCCAAGGTCAGCACGGCGCCGCGCCGGGTGAGCTCCTGTTCGAGAAGCCCGCGCCCGCCCTCTCCCTTGACGAGCAAGACGCGACGGCCCGCGATCGAGCTAAGCTCCGCGTGCCGCAACAAGCTTTCGGAGTCGAAGCCGTCGAGGGGCTGCACCGAGACCCGATAACCCGCCTGATTCAGCGCGCGCGCCGTCGCCGGGCCGATGGCTGCGAGCGGCAGATCGCGCCGCTGGTCGAGCAACGCGGCGCCGTAGCGCACGGCGTTGGCGCTCGCGAAAATGATGAGACCGAAGTTCTCGATCGCACCGAGCCGCGCGGCCAACGTGCGCGTATCGGCGAGCGGCCGGATGTCGATGGCGGGAAGCCGGGCGGTGGTGGCCCCCGCCGCCTCGAACAGCCGGCTGAGCGGAGCCGCCTGATGCGCGGGCCGGGTGATCAGGACGCCGACGCCATCGAGCGGTAGCACGAGCGTCCTGCGGCCCGGCGTCAGGCGCGCGCCAGCCGTTCGAGCAGCTCGCCGGCGCCCGCCGCCAACACTCGCTCGGCCAGCCGGTCGCCCAGCTCCTGCGCATGGGCGGCGCTGCCGGCGACCGAATCCCTGATGAGCCTGGAGCCGTCGGGCTCGGCCACCAACCCTCGCAGCGTCAGGCGGCCTTCCGCCTGGAGCTCGGCGAATGCCGCGATCGGCGATTGGCAGCTGCCGCCGAGCCGGCGCGCAAACGCGCGTTCGGCGGTTACCGCGGCCTGCGCCGCCGCATCGTCGAGCACCTGCACCGCCTCGCGCGCGGCCGTGTCATCGCTGCGGCATTCGATGCCGATCACGCCCTGGCCGACCGCCGGCAGCGAAACGCTCGGGTCGAGCAGGGTGCCGATGCGCGACTCGAGACCGAGCCGCGCGAGGCCGGCGGCGGCGAGCACGATGGCATCCAGCTCGCCGTCGTCCAAGCGCTTCAGCCGCGTCTCGACGTTGCCGCGCAGTGCATGGATGTTCAGGTCGGGCCGGGCCGCCAACAACTGCGCGCTGCGGCGCAGGCTCGAGGTGCCGAGCCGCGCTCCCTGCGCCAGATCACCGAGCCCCGGCTCGCCGCGTCCCGGGTCGCCGCGCGTGATCAGCGCATCGCGGGGATCGGCGCGCGCCAACATCGCCGCGAGCGTCATTCCGGCGGGTAGATCGCTCGGCACGTCCTTCATTGAATGGACCGCGAGATGGGCGCGGCCGTCCTCGAGCGCCGCCTCCAGCTCCTTGATGAACAGGCCCTTGCCGCCGATCGCGGCAAGACTGCGATCCAGGATTCGATCGCCCTTGGTGGTCATCGGCAGAAGCTTCACGGCGAGGCCCGGATGTGCCCGGCGCAGCAGCGCCGCCACGTGTTCCGCTTGCCAGAGCGCGAGCTTGCTCCGCCGTGTCGCGATGACGAGCGCGCGCGGTAGCGTCATGGGGAGTTGGACTTGTTCTCGGGAAACAGGGCCGATGTGAGGCGATAAATCGCCGAGATGTCCTCGTCGCCGTATCCCTGGGCGACCAATTCGGCGTACTGCCGCAGCGTCGACTCGACCACCGGCAGCTCCGCGCCGCGCTTGGCGGCCATGTCGCGGCAAATTCGCAGATCCTTCGCGTGCAGCCGCACCCGGAACCCGGCCGGAAAGCTGTTCCTCGCCATGAAGGGCGCGCGATTGACGAAGTACCAGCTCGAGCCCGCCCCCTTGCCCAAGGTCTCGATCAGCCGGTCGAGCGGCAGCCCTTCGGCGTGCGCGAACGCCATGGCTTCGCCGACCGCCTGGATGATGCCGGCGCACATGATCTGGTTGGTGGCTTTCGCCGCCTGCCCCGCGCCGCTCGGGCCGAAGTACGTCACGGTCTTGCCGAGCTTCTCGAGCAGCGGCCGGACTTGCTCGAAATGCTCCTCGTCGCCGCCGACCATGATGGCGAGGGTTGCCGCGCGCGCGCCCTCGACGCCGCCGCTGACCGGGCAGTCGAGAAATCCGACCCCCAGCGGGGCGAGCCGCGCGTGCATGTCGCGGGCGGTCCCCGCACCCACGGTGGAGCAATCCATGACGACCATGCGCGGGCTCAAGCCCGGCTCCAATGCGGCGACCACGGCGCGCACGTCCTCGTCGGCGGATACGCAGATCACGACCGCCTCGCAATTGGCGGCAAGCTCCGTCAAGTCCTTGAAGGCATGGCAATTGAGCTCCTTCGCGAGCGCTACCGCCTTGTCGGCGGTGCGGTTCCACACGCCGTTCAAGAGGCCCGCGCGGTGGAGACTTCGAGCCATGTGGGCGCCCATGGCGCCGAGTCCGACGAACCCTGTTTGCATAGCGGAGATCCTGAAAAATGGAAACGAAGTACGATTCAGGGCGCTAGCCTACGGCTTTGCGGCGCAGGCGGCAAAATACACGGGGCGGCCTCGAGGCTGCTGCGGCGGTCGCTGCGCTAGGAGGCGCTGTTGCAGATCTCATCGACCTCGCGCTTCGCATTGAGGCGCTCGGAGTCGATTTCGTCGGAGGTCAAATACTGGCGCTCGCCGTTCTCGCCGGTCTTGTACAGTCGCCGGCCCTCGATGAGTTTCTTGTAACGGTCCTGTGCATCGGCGCATTGCTTGTCGCGGGTCTGTGCGACATCGTCGTCCACCGCCTTCTTGGCATCGGCCGTGGAGGAGGATGAGGGCGGCGGCGGCGCCGGTTTGTCCGCGCCGGACGCGGTGTTGGTCGAATGTGCGGGGTGCGTGCCGAGCAATTCCACGACTTCCGCATGCACTCCGTCGGGCGGTGTGTCGCCGTACTGAACCTTTCCCTGTGCGTCCACCCATTTGTAGACCACGGCGGAAGCCATGGCCGACCAGCCCATCAGCAGAGCGCATAGCAGAACGCGTTTCATTGAGAGATCCTTGTAAAACAACTACAGGGCGCGCGAACCCGACTCTCCCGTGCGGATGCGCACCGCCTGGCCTAGATCCAACACGAAAATCTTACCATCGCCAATTTTACCCGTGCGCGCGGTCTCGATGATCGCTTCCTGGACTCGTTCCACCTGGTCGTCGTCCACAGCCAGTTCCAGCTTCACTTTGGGGAGGAAATCCACCACGTATTCCGCCCCACGGTAAAGTTCAGTGTGACCTTTTTGCCGGCCAAAACCCTTGACCTCCGTCACGGTAATGCCCTGTACCCCCACCTCCGCCAGCGCGGAACGAACATCGTCGAGCTTGAAGGGCTTGATGATGGCAATAACCATTTTCATACCGAGTGACTCCTCATTGTCGGCCAAGAATGCAGTTTAGCAGCGCAAAATGCACGAATTGCGGCATTGCATCATGGAGCGCTCGATTTTCCGTTGTATTGCGGCAGGGCATCTTGCGCCGGCCGGAATGTAAAAAACGGTGCGGGTCCCTCGAGGGACCCGCACCGGCGGGATTTCGCACCGACGGGGGAGTTGGCTGGCTTGCCGGCGCGAGATGCTCCAAAAACGTTTCAAAATGGTCGCTCGATCGGCTCGCTCATCGGCGAGCTAGGTCCACTCCCCAAGGCCCGCTAAATGGCATCCGGGCCGGTCTCGCCGGTGCGCACGCGCAACGCCTGCTCGAGATCCAGTATCCAGACTTTCCCGTCGCCCATTTTTCCTGTCCTAGCGACGTTACAAACTGCCTCCATGACCTGTTCCGCAATCGAGTCATCCACGGCGAGCTCTATCTTGGCCTTCGGCAGAAAATCGATACGATATTCCGCGCCGCGATAAATCTCCGTGTGTCCGCGTTGGCGTCCGTACCCATGGACCTCCGTCACCGTGACACCTTGAATTCCAATATCCGCGACGGCTTGTCGAACCTCATCCAATTTAAATGGCTTGATGACGGCGGTGATCAGCTTCATGCATTTATCCCCGCTTACGGCGATTAATTGGACGGCCTCCGACACCCGCTCGGCGTACTATGGATTTAGTCAATGCAGTTTCCATGCCAGCTGCCTGAACGGCAGATCAAGGGTTTGCGTGGGCCGGATCGGCTGCGGTGCATCGCTTTGGCGCGCCCGCGCCGGCGCCGTGCGTTATGGGAGTGCGGATGGGTATTGGATGAGCTTCGGAGGATAGGAAATGAGCTTCATGAATTCTTCGGCCTTGGACGATCTCGCGCGACGGTTGGCCGATGCGATCCCGCCGTCCATTCGTAATCTGGGACAGGACCTGGAGAGCAATTTCAAGGCGGTATTGCAGGCCCAGTTGGCCAAGCTCGATTTGGTGAGCCGCGCGGAGTTCGACGTTCAAACGGCGCTCCTGGGGCGCACCCAGGCGGCCTTGACGGCGATGGAGCAGCGCCTGAAGGACCTCGAAGCCAGGCTCGCGACACCGCCGTAGCAGGGCGTGGCGGGTGGCAAAAGCTCGTGCCGCACGAAGCGTTGGCATCGCCTTGAGCCGTGCTCCGGCCGGTATCCAGGCCCCTCCCGTGCGGGTGGAAGTGCATATCGGTTCGGGTCTGCCGGCATTCGCCTTGGTGGGGCTGCCGGAGACCGTGGTGCGCGAAAGTCGCGAGCGCGTGCGCTCGGCGCTGGTCACCTCGGGCTTCGAATTTCCCGCCGGCCGAATCACGGTCAATCTCGCGCCGGCCGATTTGCCCAAGGAGGGCGGGCGGTTCGATTTGCCCATCGCGCTCGGCATCCTCGCGGCCAGCGATCAGGTGCCTCGGCGGGCGCTGACGAATCGCGAGTTCTACGGCGAGCTCGCGCTTTCCGGGGAGCTGCGCGAAACGCCGAAATTGCTCCCCTCGCTGGTGGAGGGAGCGCGCGCGCGGCGCGAACTGATTCTACCCGCGGCCAACGCGACCGAGGCCAGCTGGGTTGCGGGGCCCCGCGTCAAACTCGCGGAGCATCTCCTCGAGGTGTGCCACGCGCTCCGGGGCGGCGCCCCCCTGGCCTCGGCCGACACCCTGGCCGAACAGGCCCGTTGTCCGCCACCCGACCTCGCGGAGGTGCGCGGCCAATTCATCGCCAAGCGCGCGCTCGAGATCGCCGCCGCCGGCGCGCATGCGATGCTCATGATCGGGCCTCCGGGAGCCGGAAAGACCTTGCTCGCGCAGAGGCTGCCCGGACTGCTCCCGCCGCTCGACCCGGAAGAAGCGTTGGAGGTGGCGAGCCTCGAGTCGGCGGCCGGCAAGCGGCCGAGTCTCGGGTTCGGCAGGCCCTTCAGAAGCCCGCCGCACACCGCTTCGGTCGCAGCATTGATCGGCGGCGCGTCGCTCAAGCCCGGTGAGCTGTCGCTCGCGCATTTGGGCGTGCTGTTTCTCGACGAGCTGCCGGAATTCGCGCGCAACGCGCTGGAGGCGTTGCGCGAGCCCCTGGAAAGCGGTGTGGTCGCAATCGCGCGCGCCAAGAGCTTGTGCGAGTTTCCCGCGAAGTTTCAGCTGGTCGCGGCGATGAATCCCTGCCCTTGCGGCTATGCGGGTGAGCGCAGCGGCCGCTGCCGCTGCACGCCGGACCAGGTGGTGCGATACCGAAACCGGCTATCGGGACCGTTGATCGACCGAATCGACATGCATGTGGAACTCGCGCCCGTGCCGGTGGAGCACTTGCTCTCGGAGGAGCCTTCGCTCGCGGAGAGTTCGGCGACGGTGGCCGCCCGAGTCGCCGCCGCCCGGCGGATGCAGATCGGTCGCCAGGGAAAGCTCAATTCCCGGCTCACACCCGGGGAGCTCGGCGCCCTCTGCCGCTTGGATCGGAACTCGCGTGCGCTCATCGGGACGGCCGTCGCGCGGCTCGGCCTGTCGGCGCGCGCCTATCACCGAATGCTGAAAGTGGCGCGCACCTGCGCGGATCTGGCCGCCGCAGCACGCATTCGGCGGGAGGACGTTGCGGAGGCGATGAGACTGCGGGTGCTCGATCGGGCGGCGTGCTGAGCGCCGCTCCTCGGCTTGCGAAACCAGCTAGTCGGCGGCCCCGCGAGCAGTCGCATCCGGCCCGGTCGTGCCGCCGTCGCGGTTCAGCCGGGCGCGGAACACCCTTGCGGCTTGACGATGCGCTCCGTCGAGGCAGGATGGCGCTCGAGTGCGGCATCCAGGCGCCGCGGCCGTGCGACGAGTTCGCCGCCGCAGTTCGGGCAGGTCCCCTGGAGCGTGCCTTCGGCGCAGCGCGCACAGAAGGTGCACTCGAACGAGCAGATCCTCGCGCCGGTCGACCCCGGCGGGAGCGATACGCCACAGCATTCGCAATTGGGTCTGAGCTGCAGCATGCGGGCCATTATAGGGTAGCGTCGTGATCCAGTACGCGCGGCATTTTGCTTTGCTCGGGCTGCTGACGGCGGCGCTGGCGGTCGCCCAACCGATTGCCGGGTCCCTCGGAATCCGCTTTGAGTTCGCCCTGTATGGTGCGCTGCATGCGGCCGCGCTTGCGCTTTCCATGGTCGGCGGCGCAAGGCCTTCGGGAGCGCGGCGGCTCCTGTTCATCGCGGCCGCAGCGACGCTCGCCCTGGCCACCGCGCGGCTCGGGCTGTTCGGATTGCGGGTCGTGGGCGGCCTCGGGGGATCGGGCGGACCCTGGGTCATCCTTGCGGTCTGCGCGGCCTTGGGAGCGCTCGCGTATGGGGCATTGATACGCGTCGTCCTGGGGACTCCCGGCGGAATGGTCTGGAGCCGGCGCTCGGTCGGCGCTACCTCGCTCGGCTGTGCGGCCGCCGTGTCGGCATGCTGCGCCGCCGGCCGCGGTTTTCACACCGCCAGCCCGCTCTTACTGGTCGCCCCTTGGTGGTTCGCGCTGTCGGGCGGCCTCTGGCTCGCGGGACGGCGCAGGGTCGCATAAAATGCCTCAACCCCGGCCAGCCTCGCGCGCTATGCCCATCTTTGGTCAAAGTCGATAAGATGCCCACCATGAAGTCGATGTTCCTGATCGTCGTCTGGTGTCTGCTGTTCGTCCTGTGCTGGCCGCTCGCGCTGGCGGCACTGGTGCTGTGGCCGCTCGTGTGGCTCTTGTCGCTGCCGTTTCGCCTGCTCTCGCTCGACGCCGTGTTCGCGCTGCTCAAGGCCATTCTATTTTTGCCCGCGCGGCTGCTTGGAGGCGGCGGCCCCGCGCCGTCCCGCCGCTAATCCCGCCGTGTCGCGTCGACTCTGAAGCGCAGGACATCGATGGTCCCCGCCCGAGATGCGCTCGCTCTGCTCCGCGACGGCAATCGGCGTTTCGTGGCGGATGTCCGCAGCCACGATACGCTGCCGAGCCGCGCCCGCCGGATAGAGCTCGCCGCGGGCCAGGAGCCGTTCGCGGTGATCCTCGGCTGCTCCGATTCGCGCGTACCCGTGGAGATCGTCTTCGATCAGGGCCTCGGCGATCTGTTCGTGATCCGCGTCGCCGGCAACATCGTTGCGCCCTCGCAAATCGGCAGTGTCGAGTTCGCCGCTGAGCAATTTGGAACGAGACTCGTGGTTGTCCTCGGCCATTCGAACTGCGGCGCCATCGAGGCGACGCTTCAGCAGCTGCAGCGGCCGAAGGAAAACCAGTCGCGGAATCTGCGCTCCATCGTCGATCTCGTCAGGCCCTCGGTGGAGAATCTGCTGGCGACCGAGCTCAAGCACGATCTGCCGACCTTGATCCACGAAGCCGTGCGCGCCAATATCCGCGCCTCCGCGACGCATCTGCGGCACGGCTCGGAGATCATCGAGAATCTGATCCAAAACGACGGCCTCATGATCGTAGGAGCGGAATATTCGCTCAATACGGGCGAGGTGGACTTCTTCGATGGCCTCGCGGACACGAGCGCATGAGCGGCGACGCGGATGCCTTGCAAAAATGGAACGAGCGCGGCGCCGGCAAGTTTCCCGGCCATCTCGGCATCGTGTTCACGCGCGTGAGCCCCGCCGAGGTCCTCGGCGAATTCGCGGTGAAGGGCGTCCACATGGCGCCCAACGGCTTCCTGCACGCGGGGAGCATCGTGACGCTGGCCGATACGTCCTGCGGATATGGTTGCTTCGCCAACCTGCCGGAGGGTGCGACCGGATTCACGACCATCGAGCTCAAGTCCAATTTTCTGGGTACGGCCCGCGAGGGCACGATCGCGAGCCGGGCGACGCCGCTGCACCTGGGCAAGACCACGCAGGTGTGGGATGCGGTGGTGACGCACCGGGAGACCGGCAGGACGCTCGCGATGTTCCGCTGCACCCAGCTCCTGCTCTACCCGAAGTAGGGGGGGGGTCGGCCGGGCAGCTTGCCCCCGCGGAGGGGCCGCGAGTAGTATCGCGACCCCGGTTCAAGCGCCCGTAGCTCAGCTGGATAGAGTGTCGGCCTCCGAAGCCGAAGGTCACTGGTTCGAATCCAGTCGGGCGCGCCAACCGGATCAAGGAATCGCTGAAATCCCCGGATGCGTCGGTGTGAGCGGATTCGGCGTCTTACCCGCCGGTGTGCTCGCCGAATGCGAGAAGCTCTTTAGCACCGACGCGGGGTTCCAGCGGTCGAGCAGCCCCCGCGTGGCACCGCCTCGGTTCATCAAGCGGCTGGTCCACTCGAGCGAGGGACCGCCTTTTCTATTCGTTTGGATCGATACGGCGCCGGCGCCTGACTCCCACAGCGTCATCACCCGGACGCTGTCGCGGTTGCGGTATTCCTGCAGCCGCTGCCAGACGGACAGATCGACCATCAAATTCTCATTGCTGCCCGCGGCGGCGGGCTCCTGGTCGAATACCGAGTGCCCTCGGGGACGGAACTCAGTACTCGAGAAAGCATGGGGCTCGGCCGCGGGCGGCAGCGAATAGTCGCGCGGAGAGGACAAGAACGCCGCCGGCAGAGCGGGTATTTTGTCGCGTGTGGGCGCGAACGGTGCGGGCGCGGACGGCGCGGCCGTCGGCGCCGGAGCGTCGCTCCGGGCCAGCTTGACCGGCGGCGTGGCTGCCGGGTCGGCCGCCATCACCGCGCTCGCGCGAATCAGGGTAAACGCCGTCAGTGCGAACAACAGCCGGCTGCGAGTGCCGTCGCGGGCGGCCGCAACCTTCCTTGGAACTGTGGGCGGGCAATGATCCGGCATGGTTAGATGCTACGGGCAGCTCCGAACGAACGCCGATAGCATCCGACAATTCCCCGGAGCGGACGCGTGATGCGCGTCACATAATGCTCGCAGCGCGAATTACGGCGGAATGGATGTGAACATAACGGGCGAGGGAGGCGGAATATGCCCGTTAGAGGCGCCCCTCAACCGTGCGGCGCCCGCAAGGAATCGCGCGATGCTTCCCATTGGCGTCCGTTGAAGGGCGACACCGACATCGATTCGATCGTGCCGGCGTCGATGCAACGGGCGTTGACGCTGATGCCATCGGGATGCGAGCGCGGCACGTAAAAGGACTTCACGCCGCACACGGAGCAGAAGTGATGCTTCGCGACGCCGGTATTGAACGTGTAGGTGGTCAGGGCGTCGCGGCCGCGGATCAACGTGAATCGTTCTGCCGGGACGATCAGGTGCAGATACCCGGCCTTGGCGCACATCGAGCAGTTGCACTCGGCGACCTCGATCTTGGCGGGAGCCTCGACCTCGAAGCGTACGCGACCGCAGTGACAGCCGCCCCGGTGCGTGACCATGTCGCCCTAGTGCTTGTGTTCTTGCGCGGCGAGGTCGCCGACCAGCGTCAACAACGGCTGCTGGCCGCCGGCCGAACGAACGTCCGCGACGTACTTGCCATTCACCACGAAGGTGGGAACGCCGTCGATTCGGTAGCGCTGAACCAGCTCGTCGGCTCGTTGCAGGCGCGCCTCGACGCCCATCGAGTGGTACGCCGCCTTGAAGGCGCTCGCGGAGATCCCTTGCTTGACCGCGAATGCGGTCTGCAATTGCTCGGTCTCGGCCTCATCGGCCGCGTCACGGGCAACGAGCGGATCGTTGTTGACCTGGATTTCCTTGAATACCTCGTTGTGCAATTGGTCGAGCTTGCCGAGGCTCTCCAGGGTATAGAACAGTCGCGCGAGCGCGCGGTGTCCCGGACTCCAGGTGACCGGCACGGGAACGAAGGTGACGTACGCCGGCTTGGTCTTCTTCCATGCCTCGACCAGGGGCTGGAGCGCGAAGCAGTGCGGGCACGCATACCAGAAGAACTCGAGAACCTCGACTTGCCCCGCGGGTACGTCCGTCGGCTGCGCCGGCACGAGGCGGGTGTAGTTGACGCCGTCCTGCCACATGGTCGGACCGCCGGTAACCTCCGCTGAAGCGGTGGGGGTCGCCGCCGCCACGGTGGAGGCGACCGCCGCCAGCAATGCGTTGTGAACTCCGCTGTCGCCGGCGGCTGCCTCGACGGTTTCCGACCCGTCGGGGTTGAGCTTCGAGGTCTGAGTCGCCGCTTGCGGCGACGCTTCGGCGGGCGGCGCGGCGCGCGCCGAACGTGCCGGCTGCGCCGTTACTCGAGCCGTCGGCACGGTATCGCTCCGATCGGCGCCCGACTGCTTGCCGCAGGCCGCGATAGTCAGGGCCAGGCCCAGGAGGAGGACGGTCCGGTAAGCGCGCATCAACGAAGCCCCTGAATGTAGGAGGAGAGATTCCGGATGTCGTCCGGCGACAGCCGTTTGGCGATCGTGGGCATGATGCCGGCGGCACCCGGCGGTCGGGTGCCGGCCACATAGCCGTTGAGTTGTTTCGCGATATAGGCCGAGTGCTGGCCGCGCAGCGCGGGGAACTTGGCCGGCTCGTTGCCGGCGCCCGTCGGACCATGGCATGCCATGCACGCCGGGATGTCGCGCGCCTTGTCGCCGCCGCGATAGAGCTTCTCGCCGGCCTGCCGGTCGGAGGGGTCTGCTTCCAAGCCGGTATTGACCAAGCTGTCGAAGTAGGCGCCGATGTCCTGCATGTCCTGCGTGCTCAAGGAGGCGGCCATGGGCTGCATGACCGGATTCACGCGCTTGCCGTCTTTGAAATTCTGCAACTCATCGGCAATGTAGTCGGCGCCGAGGCCGGCAAGGCTCGGCCACTCCGGGTTGACGCTATTGCCGTTCGCGCCATGGCAGGCCTTGCATACCGCAGCCTTCGCTGCACCGTTTTGCGCATTGCCGGCCGGCAAGGCCGGATTGCCGGCGAAAGCACACGAGCTTACCGCTGCGAAGACCCAAAACCGACTCATGACGCTCGTGACTCCCATCTTTCCGTAGAACCGATCCCAACCGCAAATTGTACACTACGCCCAACCATTTTCTTCCAAGCGGGCCCCTCGAACTCTCTCCATGTCCCTTTATCCCCATGTGAAATTCCTGACGAGCGCGGCCGCGGCGGGCCAGCTGACCGCGGATACGGGGCGGGAGATCGCTTTCGCGGGCCGATCAAATGCCGGCAAGTCGAGCGCCATCAATGCGATCGTCGAACGCTCGGGCCTTGCGCGCGTGAGCCGCACGCCCGGCCGAACTCAGCTCATCAATTTCTTCGAGCTCGTCGCCGAACGTCGGCTCGTCGACCTGCCGGGATATGGATTCGCGAAGGTGCCGCAAAAGATTCAAGCCCGCTGGCTCGAGCTGATGGAACATTACTTCAACACACGCGAGTCGCTGGTCGGGCTGGTGCTGATCGTCGACAGCCGCCGCGGTCTCGGTCAGCAGGATGCGACCATGCTCGAATGGGTGTTGGCGCGCGGTCGCCGCGCGCACGTCCTCCTGACGAAATCGGACAAGCTCAATCGGCAAGAGTCAGTACGCGTTCTCAGGGACACGAATGAAGCCTGCAGCGATGCAGCCGTCACCGCCCAGCTGTTCTCCGCGCACGCGAAGCAAGGCTTCGAGCAGGTTCGCGGTGTCATGAAGCAATGGCTGGAGCGCTCCGCGCCGGAATGACTCGCGAAACACTCGCGCAAAAAAAAGCCCCGGTGGGCGCTTGACGCAACCACCGAGGCAGACCAACCCGGCATGGGGATGACAAACCGGGTCTTACCCGCTCAGGGAGAAGAGCGGGGAGCACGTTTCCATGCTCACGAGATTAGATGGGGATGCCCTTTGAAAGTTCCAGGGCCGTGGGCCAATTAATGCGCCGGCCGAGGCGACCGTTCATTCGGCCGCTCAAATGCGAAAAACCAATAAAAAACCGCGAAAAATTTGCCTAATCTTAACGGACTTTAACAAAGAGTTAACGCAACTCGGCCGCAATGCGGCACGGCACGGATTTAGTGTGCCTCATCCCAGTTACGGCCTATTCCTACATCGACCTTGAGGGGAACCGCGAGTTCTGCAGCCGCGACCATATGTTCCCGCAGCCGCGCTGCAGTGCTCTCGACGGCGTCGTCGGCGACCTCGAGCACGAGTTCGTCGTGCACCTGCATGATGAGCCGAGCACGGGCGTGAGATTCTTCGAGCCACGCATCTACCTCGATCATGGCGCGCTTGATGATGTCCGCCGCCGTGCCTTGCATCGGAGCATTGATCGCGCTGCGTTCCGCGTATTGGCGCAACGCCGCATTGCGCGAGCGGATTTCCGGCAGATAAAGACGGCGCCCGAACACCGTTTCCACGTATCCCAACTCTCGCGCCTGGGCGCGGGTCTCATCCATGTAGCGCTTCACGCCCGGATACCGCTCGAAGTAAAGATCCACGTAGCGCTGCGCATCGCCGCGTGAGATGCCGAGTTGACGCGCGAGGCCGAACGCGGACATGCCGTAGATCAATCCGAAATTCACCGCCTTGGCCGAGCGTCTCTGATCGGCGCTCACCTCGCCGGCCGCGAGCCCTAGGACCTCCGCCGCGGTCGCTTGGTGGATGTCGCGATCCTCGGCGAACGCCTTGAGCAGGCTCGCATCGCTCGACAGGTGCGCCATGATGCGCAGCTCGATCTGCGAGTAGTCCGCGGCAATGAGCGAATAGCCTTCCGGGGCGATGAACGCCTGGCGGATGCGCCGGCCCTCGGCCGTGCGGATCGGAATGTTCTGGAGGTTGGGATCGGAGGAAGACAGACGGCCCGTCGCCGCCACCGTCTGTTGATAGCAGGTGTGAATGCGGCCGGTGCGCTCGTTGATCTGCTCGGGCAGCTTGTCCGTGTACGTGGATTTGAGTTTGGCGACACCCCGGTATTCGAGGATCAGTTTCGGCAGCTCGTACGACTGTGCCAACTCCTCGAGTACGTCCTCGGCCGTGGACGGCTGGCCGGTGGGCGTCTTGCGCGCGACCGGAATGCCGAGCTTCCCGAATAGAATCTCCTGCAGCTGTTTCGGCGAATCCACGTTGAACGCGCCCCCGGCGGCGGCGTGAGCGAGCCCCTGCAGTTCAGCCATGCGTGCGGCCAGCTCCGAGCTTTGTGCGCGGAGCAACGCCCGGTCGACCAGCACCCCGGCCCGCTCCATCCGGTACAGAACCGGCGACAGCGGCTGTTCGATGGCGTCGTACAGCGTCTCGAGCCGGGACGCACCCTCGAGCTGCGGCCAGAGCGCGTGGTGCAGCTTGAGCGTCACCTCCGCGGCTTCCGCCGCGTAATCCGCCGCTCGCTGCACCTCGACTTGGCCGAACGCGATTTGCTTGGCGCCCTTGCCGACGACGTCTTCGTAGCGTGTGACTCCGACGCCGAGGTATCTGCCGGCGGTCGATTCCAGGTCGTGCCGGGTGGCGACGCTGTCGAGTATGTACGACTCGAGCGTCGAGTCGTAGCGCTGGCCGCCGAGCGCCACGCCATGATTCGCCAGAATGTGGGCGTCGAACTTGAGCCGCCGGCCGAGTTTCGGCAGGGCGGCATCCTCGAGCAGCGGCTTGAGCGCGGCGAGCGCCTCCTCGTGCGCGAGTTGCGCCGGCGCACCCGGATAGTCGTGGCCAAGCGGCAAGTAAGCGGCCTCGCCCGGTGCCACGGCGAACGCCAAACCGACGAGACGGGCGCGCATGGGGTCGATGCCGTCGGTTTCGGTGCCGATCGAGATGAGCGGAGCGGCGCGGAGCTTCGCGATCCATTCGTCCAACGAGGCTCGCGAGAGCAGCGCTTCATAGTGCCGCACCGGTGAGGGTGCGGCGACGGGCGCCTCGGCCGCCGCGGTGGCCGGCGCTCCCGCAGAAGCGCTGGCGGCGGGCCCGTCGACGGAAGCCGGCGGCGACATCGCATCCAGCGATTTCGCGAGCGCCCGCAGCTCGAGCCGCCCATACAGATCCCGAAGCCGCAGGAGGTCCGGACTCCCGGCCAGGAGCTCTTCCGGAGTCAGCTCGAGCGGCACGGTGGCGTGGATGGTCGCGAGCTTGCGCGATAACTCGAGCGCAGGCAGCTCGTTGCGCAGATTCTCGCCGACCTTGCCGGGGATCTCGGCCGCGTGCGTAATCAAGGCGTCCAGCGTTCCATACTGATTGAGCCATTTGGCTGCGGTCTTCGGGCCCACCCCGGTGATTCCGGGAATGTTGTCCGAGCTGTCGCCGACCAGCGCCAGGTAATCGACGATCTGCTCCGGGAACACATCGAACTTCGCTTTCACGCCTTCACGGTCGAGGCGTGTGTTGCTCATGGTGTTCACCAGCGAGATGCGTGGATCGACGAGCTGCGCCATGTCCTTGTCGCCGGTCGAGATCAGCACGTCGAATCCGGCGGCCGCGGCCTGGATCGCAAGCGTGCCGATCACATCGTCCGCCTCGACGCCGGCGATGCGCAGAAGCGGCAATCCCAGCGCCGACACCGCCTCGAGCAAGGGCTGCAGCTGCGAGCGCAGATCGTCCGGCATCGGCGCGCGATGCGCTTTGTACTGGTCGAACAGGTCGTCGCGAAAGGTGCGCCCGGGAGCGTCGAACACCACCGCGACCCGCTGCGGCGACTCCTCCTTCATCAATTTGTTCAGCATGTTGAGGACGCCGAGCACCGCCCCCGTCGGTTCGCCCTTGGAGTTCGTGAGCGGCGGAAGGGCATGGAAGGCCCGGTAGAGATAGGACGATCCGTCCACCAGGAGTAGTTTTCGAGCGGGCATGAAAAGCTTTAGGTGTCGTGTAGCTGGACGACTAACTCTGCGGAGCAGGGTCAGGCGTCGGTTTCGACCCGGGAACGGCCTCGGGCGGCGCCGGGTTGGGCGTCGGCCCGGCGGGAGCACCGGGGGCAGTGGCGGGAGTTGCCGGCGCCGCTGGCTTCGCAGGAGCGGCGGGCGCGCCCGACTTCGGCGCCAGTGGGAATTTCACTTTCTTGCGCGGATGCTCGGCGCTGGGCAGGACCAAGGGGCCCTTCTGTCCACAGCCCGTTGCCGACCAGGCAAGAGCGATGAGGATCAGGACGGGCGCCGCTTTCATTCGTCAATTATACCCGCAGGGGCCACAGACTATGGGTGGTCGTGAACGGGCCGCCGACGCTGTGCCGGAACTTCTGGCGCGGGCGGTCTGTCCCACGGTGCAGTGGCACAAATGGGAGAACTCGATGATTCGACGGTCTGCTGCCTTGTTGGGTGCGCTCGCGGTGGGCGCGGTGGGCCTCTGCACGCAAGCCCTGGCGGACAATCCGCTCGGCGCGTATGTCGGCGCGGGAGTGGGCGCGTCGAACGTCGGAAACAACAATAATTACGACTACGGCTATTACGGCGGTTACAGCGATCACGATGCGGCGTGGAAGGTGATCGCCGGTATCCGGCCGTTGCCGATCGTCGGCGGCGAAATCGAATACATCGATTTCGGCAGCGGCAACGGCGCCACCGGTTTCTACGGCAACGGCTATTTATATTCGAACGCGAGCTCGCACCCCAAGGCCACGGTCCTTTACGGGCTCGGATATCTGCCGCTGCCCCTGCCGTTTCTGGATGTGTACGGCAAGCTGGGCGTCGCGCGGCTGCAGAGCAACATCACCACCTACGCCTACACGAGCGGCTATTGCGCGCCGCCTTACAGCGCATGCAGCGCACCGGCGTCCTATCGCACGGATCAAACCGATACGAGATTGGCGTACGGCGCCGGTGTGCAGGCCAAGTGGCAGGATTTCGCATTCCGCGCGGAATACGAGCGCATCAGCTCGCAGTTCGGCGATCCGGCGGCGTTCACCGTCAGCGCCACCTGGACGTTCTAGCCTAGCGCCCCGGCGCGGCGGCGAATTCGACTGCGGGCATCGCGCGCTATAATGGCGCGATGCCCAACTTTCCCCTTTCGAGAATGCTCGCGGCCGCCGTCATCGCGAGTCTTTGCGCCTGCGCCACGCGCGCGGCGCCTCCCGCCTCGCAGGCCGCGATGGAGCGCACGTCGCAGGCCCTGCGCGCCAAGGTCTCGACCATCGTGGTGATCTACGCCGAGAACCGCGCCTTCGATGATCTGTACGGCAACTTTCCCGGCGCGGCGGGTCTAGGCGACGTGCTCGACCGCGAGGGGCGGCCGCTGCCCGCGTACCTTCCTCAGCGCGACCGCGACGGTACGGTGCTGCCGACGTTGCCGCAGAGCTGGGGCAGCGTGACCGCTCCCGGCTACGTACCCGTCGTGACGCAGGCCGAAAGCGCCGGGTTGCCGAATGCGCCGTTCTCGATCGAGCATGCCTTCACCCCGCAGTCCGGCGTGGCGCTGACCACGGCCGTGGTGACTCGCGATCTGGTGCACCGGTTCTTCGAGCATCAGATGCAAATCGACGGCGGCAAGAACGACGGCTATGCCGCCTGGTCCGATGCGGGCGGGCTCGCCCTGGGGCATTACGACTACAGCGGCTCCGCGTTGTTCGGCCTCGCGCGACAATACGTGCTCGCCGATCATTTCTTCCAGGGGGCGTTCGGTGGGTCGTTCCTGAATCATCAGTACCTGATCTGCGCCTGCGCACCGGAGTATCCGCATGCCGATACCGCGCCCGCCCAGCCTTCGATCGCCATTTTGGCCACGGACGCCGCCGGCCACTATTTGCCGCGCCTCAAGCTTGCCCCCGGGTCGCCCGCCTCGGCGCTGGACGGACCCCCGCGGTTCGCGAAGAGCGGCAACATCACGCCGGCGAACTACTTCGGCGACGGTAAATTCTATGCAGTCAACACCATGCAGCCCGCATATCAGCCGAGCGGCAACGCCCCGGCGCCGGGCGATACCGCCGGGCTTTACGCGGATCCCGCCAAGCACACCACCTTGCCTCCGCAGACGGCGCCCACCATCGGCGATCGGTTGAACGATAAGCACGTGAGTTGGGCGTGGTATTCCGGCTCCTGGAACGCGTCGGTCGCCGACGGTCGCGCGCCGGCCGGCAAGGAACGCCGCGTCATCTATGCGCCCGAGACCCCGTCCGGCAGCCCCGATTTCCAGCCGCATCATCAGCCCTTCAATTACTACGCGGACTTCGATCCGGCGACCCGGGGTGCGGAGCGCTCGGCCCATCTGAAGGACTACGACGAGCTGCTCGCCGACGCGGCCGCGGGCCGATTGCCGCAGGTGGTGTTCTACAAGCCGCAAGGCAACCTCAATCAGCATCCGGGATACGCGGCCCTCTCGGACGGGGACGCGCACATCGCGGATCTGGTGGCGAAGCTTCAGGCCGGTCCGCAATGGAAGAACATGGTGATCGTCATCACCTACGATGAGTTCGGCGGAGCCTGGGACCACGTCGCGCCGCCCACCGGAGATTTACTGGGTCCGGGCGCCCGCATCCCGGCGTTGATCATTTCGCCGTTCGCCCGGAAATCGACCGTGGATCACACCCCGTACGACACGGCATCCATCATGCGGCTGATGATTCGGCGGTTCGGTCTGGCGACCCTGCCCGGCATCGTGCGTCGCGATCGCGCGCTCACCGAGCATGGCGAGCCGCCCATGGGCGATCTCACCAACGCCCTCGATCTCACGCGCTGAGGCTGCCCGCCCGCCGGCCCTCGCCGGAAGCTATTGCTGCGGCTTCGGCGCGGCCGCGGGTCTCTGCGGCATCGGTGCGGCCTGCCTGGGCTTCACGCTCAGCACCTCGATGTCGAATACCAGCAAGGAATTGCCCGGAATCCCGGGCCTCGGATTCGGCCCGTAGGCGAGATCGGGCGGGATGTACAAGGTCCATTTCGCGCCCGGCTTCATCATCACCAGCGCTTCCTGCCAGCCTTTGATCACGCCGCCCACGGGAATATCCAAGGGTTTGCCGCGCGAATAGGAACTGTCGAACTCGGAACCGTCGATCAGTTTTCCCCGATAGTTGACGCTGACCTCATCCTCGGCCGTGATCGGCGGGGCCTTGGCATCCCCCGCGTTTTCGATCTTGTACTCGAGTCCGGAGGCCGTGGTTTTCACGCCGGTCTTCTTGCCGTTGCTCGCCAGGAATTCCTGGGCGGCCGTCTTGTTGTGCGCTGCTGCGGCGAGCATCACGCTATGCACGTACTCCTGAATCTGCTGCCGCTCGGTGGCCGCGGCCTTCTTCCCCTGGAGTCCGTCCTTGAGACCGCGGGCGATGGCCTCCGAGTTCACGTCGCTCCCGATGCCGATGCTGTGCAGCTGTTCCCCGAAGGTCAGCCCGAACAGATAGCTAGCCTGTTCGCCGGAGATCGGCGCAGGCTCGGCCGGCGGCGTGGAAACCGGCGCTTGGGCGCCGATCCACGGGGCAAACGAGAGCAGGACGGCGCCCGTGCAGGCGCTACGGATGACACGGCGTATGAGTGGGTTCATGGCGCGCACGATACGCATTCGGTGTTGCAAATGCTAGCGCGCCTGCTCCGGCGCCGGTGCCGCTACGGCGGGGTTTGGGGGCGTGGGATGACCGCGACGGTGAGGCGCGAAACGCAGATGAGCGCGCCCGACGGGTCGACGATGTCGATGCCCCATACCTGGCTGCGCGACCCGACGTGCAGCGGCCGCGCCGTGCCGGTCACGCTGCCCGACCTCACCGACTTCAGATGATTGGCGTTGATCTCCTGGCCGACGCAGAGATAGCGGGCCGCGTCCACGCACATGTTCGCGCCCATGCTGCCGAGCGTTTCGGCGAGCGCGACCGACGCGCCGCCGTGCAGCAAGCCGTACGGCTGACGAGTGCGCTCGTCGACCGGCATGGTGCCTCGAACGAAATCCTCGCCGATCTCGGTGAACACGATGCCGAGGGGCTGCATCAGCGTGCCGCCGGCCCCTGCGTTGAGGGCTTCCAAAGACAGGAGGGTGCGCCAGATGCTCACCGCCGGATCCTCACGGCGATTCCTTGAGCTTCGCCGCGACGCGTTGATACGCCTCGCGGAACGGAATGTTCTCGGTCGCCACCAGCGCATTCGCGGCCGCGGCGGCGTGTATCCCGGGATCCAGCCGGATGTTATCGCGCCGAAAATGCACGCCGAGCAATGCGCTCGGCAGAATATCCAGCGTTTGCCGGCACGAATCGATGCCCCGAAACAGCGGTGGCTTGATCAGCTGAAGATCGCGATGGTAGCCCGAGGAAAGCTTCTGGGTGATGCCGAGCACCTCGTTGAGCGCCGCCTGGGCGACGGCGCTGCGCCCGCGCATGAGCTCGAATACGTCGGGATTGCGCTTCTGCGGCATGATGGATGAGCCGGTCGTGAACGCCTCGGGCAGCGCGACGAAACCGAACTCCTGGGTGTAGAACAGCAGGAGATCCGCCGCGAGGCGGCCGAGATCCTGGCTGAGCAGCGTGATCTCGAACAGCAGATGCGCCTCGGCCTTGCCGCGCGACAGTTGAACGGCCGTGACCGGCTCGTGCGTGACGCGGAACCCGAGGCCCCGGCGCGTGGACTCGCGGTCGATGTTGAGATTCGGGGTTCCGTAGCCCGCCGCGGATCCGAGAGGATTTTTCGAGGAACGGCGCTCCACCAGGGAAAGTCCCTCCGCGTCGTCGCGGATTTCCGCGGCAAAGCCGAACGCCCATAGGGCCACCGTGCTCGGCATGGCCTGCTGCATGTGGGTGTATCCCGGCAGCTCGATGGCGCCGTCGCGCACCGCCAGGGCCTCGAGCGCCTCGGCCACCGCCAGCGCCCCCCCTTTGAGCGAGCGCGCCGCGTCCGCGAGATACAGCCGCAAGGCGGCGAGCACTTGATCGTTGCGCGAGCGGCCGGCGTGCAGGCGGCCGCCGGCCGCGCCTAAGCGCTCCGTCAGGCGGTTCTCGATCGCCGTTTGGCAATCCTCCTGCTCGAGCGTGATGCGCCATTGGCCTTGCGCGTGCTCCTCGCCGATGGCGGCGAGCGCGCCGCGAATCGCCTGATGGTCCGCCGCCGACAGAAGTCCCTGCTGCGCGAGCATGTCGGCGTGCGCCGCCGAGGCCTTGATGTCGTAAGCAACGAGACGATTGTCGAGAACATAGTCCTCGCCCGCGGTGTAGGCGAGCACGCGTTCGTCGAGCTTCGCCCCCTTGTCCCACAAGCGCGTCATGGGGCCGCCGTCTGTTCCGCGGGGCTCAGCGCTTTCAGGTCGGCCACCACCAGGGTGCCGGTGCCCTCGTTGGTGAACACTTCGGCGAGCAGGCTGTCGGTCGACTTGTAGGAGATGACGTGCACGCGGCGTACGCCGCTTCGAATCGCGTTCTCGATCGCCTGCGCTTTCGGCAGCATGCCGTGCGTGAGGCTGCCGCCCGCCCGCAGCCGCTCGAGCCCCTGGATATCCGTGTAGGAGATGATGGAGCTCGGGTCGGTGGAGCGCTCCAGAATTCCCGGCGCGCCCGTGCATAGCACTAATTTCTCGGCCGACAGGGCGCCGCCGATCGCGGCGGCCACGGTGTCCGCGTTGATGTTGAGCAACGTGCCGTTGGCGTCGGCCGAGAGCGGGCTCACGACCGGCATCAAGCCGTCGGCAAGCAGCTTTTCGAGCACGGCGACGTTCACCGAATCGATGTCGCCCACGAAGCCGTAATCGATGGTCTCGCTCGATCCCGGCGATACCGCGACAGGCCCCCGCTTATGCGCCCGCACGAGTCCCGAATCGACGCCGGAGAGTCCGACGGCCTCGATGTCGAGCGCGCGGCAGATCGCGAGAATGCGCGTGTTGATGAGGCCGTTGAGCACCATCGAGGTCACGTCGATCGATTTCTGATCGGTCACCCGGCGGCCGTTCACCATCTGGGTCTCGATCCCGAGCGTCGCCTGCAGCTGATCGAGCTGCGGACCGCCGCCGTGCACCAGGACGGTCTTGATGCCCACTTGATGGAGGATGGCGACCTGCTCGATCAACCCGCGCATGGACGCGTCGTCGTTGAACACGGCTCCGCCCGCCTTGATGACGAACACCTTGTTCTTGTACATGCGTATGTACGGCGCGGCGCTTCGCAGCGCGCGCACGGCGACGGAAGGGTCGGGTCGGCTCTTGATCATCGATGGTACTCCGGCATTCGGGTGTCTTTAGGACAGCAGGCGGTGCAGAACCGCGGTCTGCACGATCAGACGGTTGAAAGCCTCGAGCCTGACAGCGGCGCGCGGGCCGTCCAGTATCTCGTCCGTCACCGCGACGTTGCGGCGCACCGGCAGGCAGTGCATGAACTTGGCGTGCGGGGCCGCCGCGGCGAACCAGGGCTCGCTCACGCACCAGTCCTTGAGCTCGGCGCGCAGGCGCGCATCTGCCGCGGCGTCGCCATAATTCGTGGTGGTGCCCCATTCCTTGGCGTACACGACCTGAGCGCCCTTGAGCGCGGCGGCGCGGTCGGAGGTTTCCTCGACCGAGCCGCCCGATGCGCTCGCCGCCCGCCGCGCCTTGTCCATGATCTCGCGCGGGAGCGCGAACCCGTCGGGCCGCGCCACGACCACGTCCATGCCGCGCATTGCGGCCATGTGCAGGGTGGCGGAGGCGACGGCCAAGGGCAGCGCTCGCGGGTGATAGACCCAGCTCAGCACGAACTTCGCGCGCGCCGGCACGTGGAGCTCATCCAGGGTGCGCCAGTCGGCCAGCGCCTGACAGGGGTGGTTCACGGCCGATTCGAGATTGATCAGGGGCGCATCGCAGAGCGCGTCGATCTGCCGGAACAAGCTTTCGGCGAGATCGCTCTCCAGGCTCTTGCCCTCGGCGAAGGCGCGCACGCCGAGCGCGTCGCAGTACGAGGCGAGTACCGGAATGCCCTCGCGGATGTGCTCGGCCGCGGCCCCGTCCATGACCGCGTTGAGCCGGGTCTCGAGCTGCCACGTGCCCTGGCCGGGAGTGATCACGAAGGAGGAGCCGCCGAGGTGCGCCATGGCCGTCTGGAACGAGGCCAGCGTGCGCAGCGACGGATTCATGAACAGGAGCCCCAGCACCTTGCCGGCGAGCGCCTGGCGCTGCGGCTTGTTCTTCAAGGACTCCGCGAGCGCGAGCAGGTCGAGAATCTCCGCGCGCTCGAAATCGGCAAGATCCAGGAAACGCTTCATGGGGATGGCGTCTTCATGCGGAAATCGTCGACAAGGCGGCGCGTAGCTGATCGACGTGCCCTTCGTTCACGATGTAGGCCGGCAGCAGCCGAAGCACGTGCGGATCGCCGCTGGTTCCGGCCAGAATTCCCTTCTCCATCAGCGCCGTTTGCACTTCCTTGGCGGGACGCGTGGTCTTCAGCCCGAGGAGCAGTCCCGCCCCTTGGATTGCCGTGACCGGCCCCACCAGGCAGTGCGCGCGGATGTAGTCGGATACCTGCCGCACGTTCGCCAGGAGCGACTCCGATTCGATCACCTCGATGACCGCCTCGACCGCCGCGCAGGCCATGGGGCCGCCGCCGAAGGTCGTACCCATGTCGTCGTTCTTGAGCCGTTCGGCGACGCGCCTCGATAAGAGCAGCGCGGACACCGGAAAGCCGTTCCCCAGAGCCTTCGCCGCGGTGATGATGTCCGGCGTGACGCCGTAGAAATTAGCGCCGAACGGCGCACCGGTGCGGCCCATGCCGCATTGGACCTCGTCGAAGATGAGCACCGCGCCCACCTCGTCGCAGCGCCGGCGCAGCGCTTGCAGCAGGGGCTTGCCCACGTCGAACGCGCCGCCGACGCCCTGCACGGGCTCGACGATGACCGCCGCCGTGTCGCGATCGATGGTGCGCTCCGCCGCTTCCGGGTTGTCTCGCGGGGCGAATGCCACATCGAAGGGCCGGCGCGGGAATCCGTACCATTTCTCGAGCGCGCCCCAGGTCACCGCGCCCGCCGCGGCCGTGCGGCCGTGCCAGCCCTGCTCGAGCGCCACCGCTTTGGTGCGGCCGGTCATCTTGAAGGCGAGCTTGAGCGCGTTCTCGTTCGCCTCGGCGCCCGAGTTGATGAAGAACACGGTGTCGAGACCGAGCCCGGCGAACTTCGCCAACCGCGCGGCGGCGCGTTCGCGGATCGCCATGGGCAGCGCGTTGGTCTGGAAGGCCATCTGGCGCGCCTGCCGATCGAGCGCGGCCACCCAGCGAGGATGGCCGTAGCCCAACCCCGCCACCGCGTGGCCGCCGTAGAAATCCAGAATCTTGCGGCCGTCGCGCGCGTACAGCCAGACTCCCTCCCCGTGCGCCACTTCGATGGGATATTGCGCGAAAACTTGCGCGAGGTGGCCGGCCATCAGGTCCATCCCGGCGCGGGCGCGGTGAGCCCGAGCGTCTCGTCGAATCCGAGCAGTCGATTCATCCATTGCATGCCGCCGCCGGCGGCTCCCTTGTTCAAATTGTCGAGCACCGACATCACCGCGATGGAGGAGCCGTTGGTGACGGCGGATAGATGCGCGAAGTTGCTGGCCGCCACGTCCTTGACGCGCGGTGCCGTGTCGATCACGCGCACGAACGGGCAGCCGCGATAGAACTCGGCCAAGGCCTCCTGCGCTTCGCCGCTCGACAGCGGCTTCTTCAACGCGGCCTGTACGGTGACGTGGATGCCGCGCGCGAACGGTCCCGAGTGCGGCACGAAATTGATCTCGGCCTCGACGCCCGACGCCTGCTTCGCGCACGCGGCGATTTCCGGCGCATGCCGGTGGGCGAGCGCACCGTAGCTGTAGAGATCGCCGTGGCGCAGCGGATGGTGGGTGCCGTCGACCGGCTTGCGTCCTGAGCCGGTGCTGCCGGTGACGCCGGCGATGAACAGCCGGGGGTCCGTGAGTCCGAGCGCCAAGAGCGGAACGGAGGCGAGGAGCGAGGCGGTCGCAAAGCAGCCGGGGTGGGCTACGTGCGCGGTCGGCGCGGCCTTCAGGTGCTCCGGTACCGCGCAGATGAACTGGGAAATGCGTGCGGGCGCGCCGTGCGCGTGCTTGTACACCGTCTCGTAAGCCTTCGCGCTCGCGTAGCGGAAGTCGGCCGAGATGTCGACGCAGTGCGTGCGCACGCCGCCGCTTTCCGCGGCGCCGAGCAGACGATCGATGAGCGCGGCGGCGACGCCGTGGGGCGCCGCGGAAAACAAGGCGCTGACCGGCGTCTCGCGCATCAGCCGCTCGATCTCCTCAATGCCCGCGAACTTCAGGGTGGGGTACGCGCTCTTCAGGTGCGGGAACGCGGCGCCGACCGGCGCGCCCGGCTGGCTGTCCGAAAGAATGGCCGCGAGCGCGAGGCGCGGATGTCCGGCGATCAGCCGCGCGAGCTCGCCGGCCACGTAACCGCTGCCGCCCAGCACGATGGCGGGCGTCGCGACGTTCGTGCCCTCGCTCATGCGCCGACCGCTTTGGCGTCGCCGACGTTCGAAAGCCCCAGGCGCGCGATCAGATAGTCGCCGAGCTCCGCCGGATTGCTGACGGCGTTGAAGGCCTCGACGCCGAGTTGTTCGCGGATGATCTCGACCCCGACCTGGTTGTCGGTCGCCGGTCCCGTGACCGCGGTCGGCTCGATGCCGAAGCGCTCGCGCAGGAGTTTCACGCCGCCCCAGGCCGCCACCGGATCGTTCGCGGACAGCACCACCGCGGTGAGCGCATTCTTGATGTCGCTCTCCCGCAGGATCGACTCCACGCCGTAAGTTCCCAGCAGCCCGTCGCCGAGCTCGAACACGATCACATCCGGCGCGCCTCCCGCCATCTCGGTGAGCATGGTGCGGGTGAGTGCGGGACCGCAGCGCGCCGTGGTGGTGACGATGCCGAGATCCGTGAAGATCATGGTGCGGCGCGCGCCGGAGTCCTCGAACGCGAGAATGTCGCGCCGAAGCGAGACGCCGGTGGCCTTGAAGGCGTCGACGATGAGTCCTCGATGCCGCATGCGCGCTATGATGGCGGAGGCCGCCGCGGTCTTGCCGGCCTCCATGCAGGTGCCCGCGAGCGCCACCACGGGCACGCCGCGAACGTCGAGAGGAGCGTCGTAGTCGAGCGGCTTGTAGCCCGTGCGCGCGGTCACGCCGATGCGCTCGCCGAGATACGGGAAGGTCAGCACGGCACCCAGCACCTTGCAATCGAACGGCTTGCCCTTGTCCGGCGTCGCGGAGTCGCAAATGCCGAGCACCCCACCGATGTTCAGCATCTGAACCACATCGCCCGGCGCAAGCGCCTCGGGGATGTGGCCCGAATAGCCGAACAACGCCTTGCGATGCCCGAGCGCGCCGACCACGATGTCGCCGCGCGCCACCTTGGCCATGCGCCCGCTGGTGAGCTCGAGCGTGTTGTAGGTGGACTTGTTGTTCAGGATCTCGACCACCACCACGACGCCTTCCTCGCAGGGAATCTCCGGCGCGATGCGGATTTCGTGCGAAAGCCCAAGCGCCTGGGTGACCGAGGCGATCTTGTCGACCACGACGGTGCGCATGCCGCTCATGAGCCGGTCCCGGCCCGCTGATAGAAGATGCCCGGGAGCGCGAGCATTTTCGAGAATCCGAGCGCATCCACCGGCGTCCACTCGCCCGCGGCCTCGCCGTACACGCCCTTCGAGGCCGCCATGAGCGAATGCGGCGAGCTCACGCCCTCGATGAAGGCCGATCCCGGGCGCAGCAGCACGGCCACCTCGCCGGTCACGCGCGCCTGCGACGACACGAGCAGCGCCTCGATGTCGCGGCACACGGGATCCAGATGCTGTCCTTCGTGCACCAGGTCGCCGTAAGGCTGGGCCACGGTTTCCTTGATCCTCGCCTGCTTGCCGGTGAGTACCAATTTCTCCAGCTCGCGATGCGCCGTCAGCAGAATGTCCGCCGCCGGCGCTTCGAAGGCGACGCGGCCCTTGGTGCCGATGACGGTGTCGCCCAGGTGAATGCCGCGTCCGATTCCGTACGGGCCCGCCAAAGCCTCGAGCCGCTCGATGATGGCGACCGGCGAGTCCTTCTTGCCGTTCAAGCTCGAGGGTATGCCCGCCGTGAAGCCGACCGTGTGGCGCTCCGGCGCGCGCGGATTGGAGAACGCGTCCTTGGAGAGGACCCAGGCGCTCTCGGGAATGCTTCCGGCCGAGGTCAATGTTTCCTTGCCGCCGATGGTGATGCCCCAAAGTCCGCGATTGACCGAGTAGGCGGCGCCGAACGGCGGAATCGGCAAGCGATGTTCCTCGAGATATTTCAGCTGCTGCGGCCGCTGGAAAGCGCGGTCGCGCACCGGCGCGAGGATGGTGATGCTCGGCGCGAGGGTGCGCAGCGCCACTTCGAAGCGCACTTGGTCGTTGCCGGCCGCGGTGCAGCCGTGGGCCACCATCGAGGTGCCGAGCGACAGCGCCATCTGCGCGATGGTTTGCGCCTGCAACACCCGTTCCGCACCCACGCACAGGGGGTACGAGCCGCCGCGGCGGATGTTGCCCATGATCAAGTATTTCAGCACCTGGTCGAAGTACGAGGCGCGCGCATCGACCAAGTGATGCTCGATGGCCCCGAGCTGCTTCGAGCGGGCGGCGAGCGAGGCGGCCGCCGGGGCGTCGATGCCGCCCGTGTCGACGGTGACGGTGATTACCGGCCGCTTGTAGGTGTCTTTGAGCCACGGCACGCAGAACGAGGTGTCCAAGCCGCCGGAAAAAGCCAGGAGAATGGGCTCGGAGCCCTGGGCGTATGTCGCTGTCATAGGAATTTAAAGTCCGAAAATGCCGTGAAGGCGCTCGCCGAGCTTCTGCTGGTCGCGCGCCCCGGCGGTTGCGATGAATATCGTGTCGTCCCCGGAAATCGTCCCGATCACCTCGGGCCAGCGTGCGGTGTCGATCGCCACCGCCACGCTTTGGGCCGCGCCGATGGTGGTGCGCAGCACCGTGAGGTTGGTGCCCGCGGTCTTTATCTCGCGCGCGAATTGCTTGAGGGTCGAGAAATCGTTCTTGAGCGCCGTCGCCGGCTCGGGCAACACGTAGCGGTCGCCTTGCTTCGCCACCCCGAGCTCTCGCAGGTCGCGGCTGACGCTCGATTGGGTGGCGGCGTGCCCATGCTTGCGCAGCATCGCGACCAGCTCCGCCTGGCGCCCAACCGCCTGCTCGCGGATGATTTTCGCGAGCGCCGTGCGCCGCGCAGGCGCGCTGGAAGTGTCGGTATCGCCTCTCAACATCGGAGTATCGGTCGCCGGGCTTGCATAAAGTTGCGCGAATTCTGCATAAAAATCCACGCGCCGTCAACCTGGCGGCGCGGGATTTTCTCCGGCTGATTCTTGTAGGCTATGGCCCTTATGCTGCAAACCATCGAATTCGAAACCGCCCCGAACCCCGACGCCTCCATCATCTGGCTGCACGGCCTGGGTGCCGACTGCCATGATTTCGAGCCACTGGTGCCGGAAATCGTGCCCCGCCGCGAGCGCGCCTGGCGCTTCGTGTTTCCGAACGCGCCGGTGCGGCCGGTGACTATCAACGGCGGCATGAGCATGCGCGCCTGGTACGACATCCTCGGCTTCGATCGGCTCGCGGCCGAGGACCTTGCCGGCTTTCGCGACACGGCCGCGCAGGTCGGCGAATTGATCGGTCAGCAGATCGAGCGCGGGATTCCCGCCGCCCGCATCGTCCTGGCCGGATTCTCTCAGGGCGGGGCCGTGTCGCTCTATACGGGCCTGCGCTACTCGGAGCGCTTGGCGGGCATCCTGGCGCTGTCGTGCTATTTGCCGCTGGCGAGTTCCCTGGCGGCCGAACGCGCGCCCGCGAATGCCGGGGTGCCGATTTTCATGGCTCACGGCCTCGACGATGGCGTGCTGCCGTTCGGCATGGGGCGCGAGTCCCGCGACAAGTTGGCGGCCCTGGGTTTCAGCGTCGAGTGGCACCAGTACCGCATGGCGCACTCGGTCTCTCCGCCGGAGGTGGCGGACATCCGGCAGTTCTTGTTCCGGGTGTTGCCGTGAGTCAGCCCAGCGCAACTCTGAAGCGGTTGAGCGCCGAAGCCCGCAAAGCGGCGGAACACGCCGAGGAGGCCAAACAGCAGGTGCGCTCCGCCAAGGCGGAGTTGAAGAAAGCGCG
>Ga0187887_10000149_pt1 | contig 70323 bp, 69 predicted proteins | sample June2016WEW_7_10_FD_132977 | JGI IMG/M metagenome (GOLD analysis project Ga0187887, IMG submission 132977) | Peatland microbial communities from SPRUCE experiment site at the Marcell Experimental Forest, Minnesota, USA - June2016WEW_7_10 | ecosystem: Environmental > Terrestrial > Soil >... | reverse complement strand
TGCATCCCGGGCCGATCATTCGCGGCCTCGAACTGACGAGCGAAGTAGCCGACGGAGCGCAGGCGCGCATTCTGGAAGAAGTGCGCAACGGAGTACCGACGCGGATGGCGATCCTGGCGCGGGCTATGGGGAAGATGCGATGAGCGCAACTTCTTCTCCACGGATTTGCGCGGATGCTCGCGGATTAATGCACTCAGAACTAACTGAGAAGATCATCGGCATCTTTTGCGACGTTTATAACGAGTTAGGGCATGGGTTTCTGGAGTCGGTGTATGAGCAGGCATTGGGGGTCGCCTTCGCGGAGCATCAGGTCTTCTTCCAACGGCAAGTCGGAGTCCCCGTTTGGTTTCGCGGGCAACAGGTCGGGGATTTTCGAGCCGATATTCTTGTCGACAATAAAGTCATCGTTGAACTGAAAGCTGGACGCGCAATTGAGGCCGCATGGGAGAAGCAGCTTTTGAATTATCTGCGCGCAACTGAAATAGAGGTCGGCCGACTGCTGAATTTCGGACCAGATGCACAGTTTCATCGTCTCGTGTATGACAATGAAAGAAAAAAGATCCGCGTTGATCCGCGTCAATCCGTGGATAAGAGGTCGGCAAAGAGCGCGATATGACTCGAAACACATCCAGCCTGCTGATTCATGGCGGCCATCTCATTGACCCCGCGGCTCGCATCGACGCGCCCATGGACGTTCTGCTGAAAGATGGCCGCGTCGCGGAAGTTGCGCCTCCGCACAAGATCAAAGGTGCGGATCACAAGTTCGATGCCCGGGGACTCATCGTTGCGCCCGGCTTCATCGATCTGCACGTGCATCTGCGCGAGCCCGGCCAAGCACACAAAGAGACAATCGCAACCGGAACTGCAGCGGCGGCGGCCGGGGGATTTACCTCGGTCTGCGCCATGCCCAACACGAGTCCGATCGTAGACTCCGCCGATTGGGTCAAGTGGATGCGGCTCCCCGAGCGAGGAGCCGTTGTTAATGTCTTTCCGATTGCCGCCGCCACGCGAGCGAGCAAGGGAACAGTGCTTACCGATTTCGGCGCGCTGCAAACGGCCGGCGCCATCGCTGTGACCGACGATGGCAAGCCGATTCTCGATGACACGGTCATGCGCGAAGCGCTCATCCTCGGCGGAGAACTGAATTTTGCAGTCGTGCAGCACGCCGAAGATACGCGTATGACCGAGAATTGCTCGATGCATGCGGGAGCGCGATCGTTCCGCCTCGGTCTGCGCGGCATGACCGCAGCTGCTGAAGCTTCTGTCGTTGAACGGGACGTGCAATTGGCAACGACAATTCCAAACGCGCGGTTGCACGTTGCGCATCTTTCAACCTCCGACGCGCTCAAGGCGGTTCGCCGCGGAAAGCGCGCGAAAGCACGTGTCACGTTCGAGGTCACACCCCACCATTTCACGCTGACTGACGCGGACATGCCCGACTATGACAGCAACTACAAGATGAATCCGCCGCTGCGCTCGGCTTCCGATCTCGAAGCGATTCTGGTTGCACTGGCCGACGGCACGGTGGACGCGATTGCCACCGATCACGCTCCCCATGCGGCGCACGAAAAAGAGATGGAATTCGAGCGCGCCGCTTTCGGCATCACCGGACTCGAAACGGCGCTCGCACTCGCAATCACGCGATTGCACGTGGGCAAGCGAATTTCACTGGCACGCATTGTGGAACTATTCACGGCTGGCCCAGCGCGCTGCTTCGACCTGCGCGGACGCGGTTCGCTGGTGCGCGGCTCCTATGCGGATGTCACGGTATTCGACCCGAAAAAGAAGTGGACCTTCGAAGCGTCCAAGTCGCGCTCAAAGTCAAAGAACACGCCTTTCAATGGCTGGCCGCTGACCGGCAAAGTGGTAGCAACGATCGTCAGCGGGACGGTCGTTTATTCGGGCTGAGTGCCGCGCCCAACCCGGTGCTACAATCCCCGCCATGAAGCGCGTTCTTTGCCTCTTCTTCCTGTTGATCCCGCTGCTGGCCGCGCAGACTGCGACCGAAGTCGAGATCACCTCCGAACCTTCGCATCACCTGGCGATCGAAAATGAATATGTGCGTGTGTTTCGGGTCGAGGTTGCGCCGCATGCGCCGACGCTGATGCACCGGCACCGGCATGACTATGTGTACGTCACGCTAGGAAGCGCTCGCATTTCGAATGAAGTCGAAGGCAAGGCTCCGGTGGAAGTGAAACTTGCCGTCGGAGAAACCCGTTTTACACCGGGGAATTTCGCTCATATTGCGAGGAATCTTTCCGACACTCCGTTTCGCAACGTGACGATCGAATTGCTTCAGGATGAAAAGGGCCGGACCGAACCTTCGCACTGGCCACAGGAAACCGGCGAGACGACATTTCCCGGCGTTAGCAGCAAGATCCTTTTTGTGAAAGACGGTGTGCGTGTATCCGAAGTGAACCTTGATCCGGGAGCGACCGTCCCCAGCCATCATCATGAGGGGCCGCATTTGCTAGTCGCGGTCAGCGATCTTGAACTGCGCAGCGAAGTGGAGGGAAGAGGGCCAGTGTCGGCAAAGTTCAAATCCGGCGACGTCAAATGGATTCTCGGAGGCTACACACATACACTGACGAACACGGGGAGTCGAACGGCTCGATTTGTCACGCTGGAATTCTAGAGGCAGGTCTGAGTTCTCAGTTCTCAGTCTCGGCAAAAAAATTCTGGTTCTGAGTTCTGGCTCAAGCACCGAACCGGGCGTCCGGGCGTCAGAGTTTTTCTGGCCGGTAGCCGTCACAGGCCAATACTGGCAAGCGCGGGTATTTCGCAAAGCGCGGATCGGTAAGTGATAGCTCGCACCGATAGAAAACCGAGCCGCGGTCGGACTCGACCCGGCGAGCGTGCTGACATTTCCCGCAAAGTCCTGGATCGGGGAAGTTTGGGGCATTTTTACGGGGCATGAATTGCTGATTCTACCCTTTCCAGCCCCGGCTGCTTAACGTCGCAAACACGCGACGTTAGGGCGGGGCACTCTCAAAGGATCCGCAGGACACCGTCAGCTTCTCCGGCCTGCACGTGCGCGTTACAATCAGACACAGGTAAATGCTCATGAAAAACAACGCTATGTCTCGTCCACTCTATGAAGTTGATCCGCAGATTGCGGCTGCTATTAGCAATGAGGAGCGCCGCCAGCATGAGGGCCTCGAACTGATTGCCTCTGAAAATTTTGTCAGCGAAGCGGTGCTCGAGGCTGCCGGATCGGTGTTCACGAACAAGTATGCCGAGGGCTATCCGGGAAAGCGCTACTACGGTGGGTGCGAATTTACCGATGTGGTCGAGGAGTTAGCTCGCGAGCGGGCGAAGAAATTGTTTGGCGCCGAACATGCCAACGTACAGCCGCATTCGGGATCGTCGGCGAACCAGGAAGCCTACGCGGCCGTCCTGCAGCCGGGAGATACCATTCTTGGCCTAAACCTGGCGCATGGCGGGCATTTGACGCATGGGCATCATCTGAATTTTTCCGGCAAGACCTACAAGATCGTTCCCTATGGCGTAACCAAGGAAACCGAGACGATCGACTACGACGAACTGGAAAAGCTCGCGGTGCAAGAACGGCCGAAGCTGATCATTGGTGGGGGGAGTGCCTATCCCCGAATTATCGACTTCGCGCGCATGCGCCAGATTGCGGATAAAGTCGGCGCTCTCTACCTGGTCGACATGGCTCACTTCGCTGGACTGGTCGCTGGAGGAGCGCATCCTTCGCCCGTGCCGCACGCGCACATCGTGACCTCAACCACGCATAAGACGCTGCGCGGGCCGCGATCGGGGATGATCCTGAGCAAACAGGAATTCGCAGCGCCCATTGACAAAGTCGTATTTCCTGGATTGCAGGGTGGCCCGCTCGTGCACATCATGGCAGCGAAAGCAGTGTGCTTCCTGGAGGCTTCACAGCCCAGCTTCAAGGATTACGCGCGTCAGATCGTTTCGAACGCCAAAGTGCTGGCGGAGACGCTGGCGGCCGAGGGCTTCCGGATCGTCTCCGGCGGCACGGACACGCACCTCATGCTGGTGGACGTGTTCGCCAAGGGCATGCTGGGCAGCGAAGCCGAGAAAGCGCTGGGCGAAGCGGCGATCACCGTCAACAAGAACGCGATCCCCTTCGACACGAATCCTCCGATGAGGCCAAGCGGGATTCGGATCGGGACTCCGGCATTGACTACCCGCGGAATGAAAGAACCCGAGATGCGGCAGATCGGGCATTGGATTGCGGAAGCTCTGCAGCATCGGACAGACTCAGTGACACTGGGGAAAATACGCAAGCATGTGCTGGCGCTGTCAGAAGAATTTCCGCTGTATGCGGAACGGCGCGCACGGGCGCAGGCGGAAGTAAGGGCGTAACCGGTCGGCGAACTCAATCGGCCATCTATGAGATCGACAGCGATCCCGGCGAGATTCGTAGGAACGAATTACAGCCGGACATCTAGGGACTCCTCCTCATGAATTTACTGTGCCCTTCTGTGTTCCTTATGGTTAAATTCTCCTCGTGAAGGTTGCCATCGACATCCGTCGCATGACGGAATTCGGGGTTGGCACATACATCCGCAACGTGGTCCGGACACTCGCGCAACTGGACCGCGAGAACAAGTATTTCCTGATCGGATCGCCCGCGAAGATGTCGGAATTCGGGCCGCTGCCGGGGAACTTCCACTCCGTGCCATTAGCGGAACCCGATCACACGTTTTCCGGATATGTCGATTTCCGCGCCGCGGTGCGCCGGTTGCAGTTCGATGTCGTGCATATTCCCCACCTATTCTGGATGCCGCGCGGGTTGGGGTGTCCCTACGTTTTGACCGTGCACGATCTGCTGGAGCACATGTATGGATCGCGGAATCTATCCAGTTTGCGGCGGAGTTTGCATTTTTATCTGACGCGGCGCGTGCTGCGCGGGTCGGCGCGGGTGATGGCCGTATCGCAATTCACAAAAAACGAAATTCATAAGTTACTGGCCATTCCCGACGAGCGTATCGAAGTCGTGTACAACGCGATCGACGAGCGTTTTCTGCGTGGCCATGCCAGCGACGCGGACCGCGCCTTGATCGCGCAGCGTTATCAGGTGAACTATCCCTTCCTGTTGTATGCAGGCGCAATCCGTCCCCATAAGAATGTGGTGCGCATTATCGAGGCTTTCTCGGCGCTCAAGAGCGAACTGGCCAAGGAGGGACGGTTCGAAGATTTGAAACTGATCATCATCGGCGACGACATGTCGAATAATCCTCGCCTGCGGCGCACGGTGGTGAGCGGCGGCGTGCAGAATGATGTGCGCTTCCTGGGATTTGTGCCCATTGAAGTGCTGCGCATTTTCTACGATGTAGCCAAGATTTTTGTGTTCCCGTCATTGTATGAGGGCTTCGGGCTGCCGCCACTGGAGGCCATGGCCCATGGGACGCCGGTGGTGACGTCGAACACTTCGAGTTTGCCCGAAGTGGTGGGCAACGCGGCGTTGATGGTGAATCCGGAGAATGTGTTCGAGATACGACGAGCTTTGCACAAGGCGTTGCTCGACCCGACAACTCGCGAACGGATGAAACAGCGCGGATATGAGCAGGCACAACGATTTTCGTGGGAGATCTCCGTGTCGAGAATTCTGGAAATTTATCGCGAAGTGGCCGGCGCGCGGGTTGCCAGGACGGCAGCGGCGGACTAGATTTTGGCATCTGAGAGTTTGTCGACGAAAATGGCGGAGAAATGTCGGCGGTGCGGTTAAAACTCGATGTCGCTGGGACCGTTGGCGATGAGGCGTGGCGCAACCTCAAGCAGTTCGATCAGATCGAGAGTGCCGCATTTGGCCCCCAGTTCGGTTCTAGCGGTACGTGCAGGCACTCGGCGAACACACCTCACGGAAAGGGTGAATGGATCGGCGCTGAAATTCGCCTTCAGACTCCCCTCCTGGCCCAGTATGCGGTTTCGCATTATCTGGAACAGGAACGAGTGCTGGACGCGGATGTGGTGGAGTAGCGGCGGAGCGGCCCGCTCTCCAATATGATGAATTGTTCGCGAATGAATTCTGCAGCGACTCTCGAGGAAGAACCGATGCCGGCCGTGCCGGCTGGCCAACCAAACCGCTTGTTTGCGGACTGGCGGATTCTTGCGCTCGTGCTGGTCGCGCTCTGGTTGGCAATTTATATGGTTGGCCTGTCTCATCCGGCGCTGCTCGATGACGCAGACACGGTGCACGCCGAGGCAGCGCGCGAAATGCTGCAGCGCCACGACTGGGTCACACTCTATGTAAACGGCGCGCGCTATCTGGAAAAAGCTCCATTGATGTATTGGAGCGTCGCGATCAGCTACAAAGTATTCGGCATCAGCGAGTGGAGCACGCGGTTTCCTCTGATGCTCGGTGTGCTGGCGATGATTCTGGCCACGTACGGAATGGGCCGGTGGGCTTTTGGCAGCGAAGGCGGATTGGACGCGGGCCTGGTGCTGGCCACAGCGCTCGGTCCGTTTCTGTTCACCCGATTTTTAATCCCAGACGTGTTAGTCGGATTGTGGTTGACGCTCACTTTCTGGCTCTTCCTGGAATCTCTGGAACAGCCGAAGCCCTCGCGCGCCATTTGCTGGGGACTGGCAGCCGTCTGCGCGCTCAACGTACTCACCAAAGGGCTGATCGGTCTGGTATTTCCGGCGGGAGCGATTGGACTTTACCTGCTGTTGACGGGAACTCTGCGGCATTTTTTCCGGCTGCGGCTGATCTCGAGCACACTCGTTTTTCTGGCCATCGCTGCTCCCTGGCACATTCTGGCAGAACTGCGCAATCCGGCGCAGGGCCACGTGCGCGGATTCCTGTGGTTTTATTTCGTGAATGAGCACATCCGGCGGTTCCTGGGAACGCGCATGCCGCACGACTATGACACGGTTCCTTTACTTTTGTTTTGGGCATTGCTGGTTTTGTGGCTGATTCCATGGACGGTATTTCTTCCGCAGGCTCTGCGGGAAGTGCCGCGGCGCTGGCGGGAGTTTCGCGGGCAGATGACAAGGCGGCAGCGCGCATGTTTGCTGTTTTTCCTGTGGAGCATCGTGATCGTTGGCTTCTTCAGTTTTTCGACGCGGCAGGAATACTACACAATTCCGGCAATCCCCGGGATGGCGCTGCTGGTCGGAGGATGGTTGCAGCGGGAAAGAGCGTCTGCGCAGGGTAGCCGGGAAAGGCGTGCTGGAAGAATCTCATCCGGAATATTGATGGTGGTAGGGATCATCATCGCAGTCGCGGGGTTTGCCCTGCTTTTGTTCTCGAAGACGCCCGCGCCCGGGACGGACCTTTCCGATCTGCTCAGGAAAAACCCGCAGGACTATGCGCTCTCATTTGGCCACTTTCTGGATCTGACGCCGCAAGCGATGGGAGCATTCCGATTACCACTGTTCCTTTTCTCGCTGGCATTTCTGGTCGGCACACCGGTGAACTGGTGGCTTCGCCACCGCGGACCCGCCGGCGCGGCGAACGGTGCGCTGGTGCTGATGATGGTGGTCGTACTGTCGTGCGTGCGAATCGCTTTCGGAATTTTCTCTCCCATCATTTCGTCAAAAGACCTGGCGATGGCGATTCAGGCGCAGTATCGCCCGGGAGATCAGGTCATAGCGACCGGCCTTTATGAAAATGCGTCTACCCTGAATTTTTACGGCGGCTTCCCTCTCCGCAGCTTGCATACGCCCGGCGGAAATATGTGGTACGGCGCGCAATTTCCGGATGCGCCGCGCATTTGGGAGACACAAGACTCTTTTGTGCGCTTGTGGAATCGCCCGGGGCGCGTGTTCTTGTGGACAGATCAGGATGATCCGGCGGCATTGAAGGGATTGACGAGTTATGTAATCGCGCAGCGCGGCGGGAAGACGATTTATTCGAACCGGCCCAATACCGTGCTTGGAAATCAAAAACAATAGCCACGGGGAACACGGAGGATCACAGAGCAAACCTCGGTTTCTCAGTTCGAGGTTTTTGACGAAACGGACACTGCCCGCGAAACTCTCGACAGTCGTCCATTCTTCAGATAAAAATCGTCTCCGCGCCAATGAATGCGGTTCCCCAGCAGTGCAACAGCCCACACAATGGGCGCGACCAGATCGCGCAGCGGCAACAGAAAAACATTGCTCCCGGCGTACGGGTCCTGCAGCGCCGATCTCGCGGTGCGAAGGCCCACCATCAGGCGCACACTCGTAGTCAGCAAAAAGAGCGCCCACGCCCAGCCTGCTCCGCCCGAAACAATCAGCGCCGCCAATGACCACGGCAATCCGAACGTCAATGCGAGGCCGAGATAACCGAAACGTCGCGCGTCGCGGATCGTGCGCGACCAGCGCAGTTGATGCTGCCAGAATTGAGCCAGCGTATAGTCCGGCAGAAATGTATCGACGGTCGCCGCACTCAGTTCGACACGCTTGCCCGTCGCGGCGATGCGCCGGCCCAGTTCGTAGTCGTCGGCGAGGTAGTCGACAAACGACTCGAATCCTCCGATTGCCTTCAGATCGCGGCGGCGAAATACCAAAGTCGACCCGAGTCCGAAATGCAAACCGTTCTCTAGAAATCTCGCACTCAGCACGCCGGGCACGAAGTCGGTGCTGATGCCGAGTGCTTCAAGCCGAGATCCCAGAGTCCTTGCAGGCTGTGCCCGATAAAGGCAAGTCACGAGTCCTACTCGTTCATCCGCGAGCGGCGCGACGACTTGCCGCAAGTAATCTGGTGCGACGCGAATATCGCTGTCGTTCACCAGCAGAATTTCATATCGTGCTTTGGGCAGCATTTGCGCAAGATTGCTGACTTTGATATTCGTCCCCAGCGCTCGCCCGCAGACAACCAACGTAATCGCCCGCGCAGGATATTTCGCCTGCAGCTTCCTCACAACTTCGCACGCGGGATCGGCCGGATCACCGACGCCGAAGATCAGTTCGAACTCCGCATACTCCTGCTCGCAGTGACTGCAGAAACTCTCCCATATTTCAGGGTCAACGCCTTTCAACGGCTTCAGGATCGACACCGGCGGAACGGAATCCACAGCCTGGCTGGCCCGCAATTGCCTTCGGCGATCACGCAAAAAGCTGGCTAGCCCAATCCCCGAAAGCACATAGAATGCCAAGCTCGCAAGCGTGGCCAGCGCAGTCACGGCTTCCAGGACGGCTCTTGGGGTAACGTGCATTGTCCGTGCTTAGGCTACCAAAGGTTGGGCGTTCCACGCGGAAAACTGCACCGCTATTCGTAGCGCAGCGATTCGATCGGATCGAGATTGGCCGCTTTCCATGCCGGGTAAATGCCGAATAGCAGACCCTCGGCGGCGGCGGAAAGAAAGCCGAAGCTGGCCCAGAAAACCGACATCGTTGCCGGGAGAGAGTCCCATATCATCCGGATGCCGAATGTAATGAGGGCGCCGAACAGCACGCCGAGGACGCCGCCGATGGCAGTGAGTGTGATTGCTTCCAGCGTGAATTGCAGCAGGATATCGCCCTTGCGCGCGCCGATCGCCTTGCGCACTCCAATCTCGCGCGTGCGCTCGGTCACGGAGACGAGCATGATGTTCATCACGCCCACGCCGCCGACAATCAGCGCCACACTCGAAACCGCGAACATAAAGATAAAAATTGCGCCCGTAATCTGGCTCCACACCTCCGAGAGCGAATCCTGCGTGAACACCGCGAAATTGTCCGGCTTGTCGGGCGCCACGCGCCGCCGCCGCCGCAGCAGTTCGCGCATCTCATCGACCGCCTTGGGCATATCGTCGTGCGACGTCGCTTTCACGCTGATGAAGTGCTGCTTGAGTTCGGGGTGCAGTTTGTGAAACGTGGAGAGCGGGAAATAGACCTTGTTATCGTCGGGATTCTTGCCACCGCCGAACGCACTCTTGAGTTTGTCGGCCACGCCGATCACCTGAAACAACTGGCCTTCGATGTTGATTTCCTTGCCGAGCGGCTCGGAGGTGCCGAACAGTTCCTCCGCCGTGTCCGAGCCAAGGACGATGACCGAAGCGCGCCGATCGTCGTCGATCGTGTTGAACCAGCGTCCGGATTTGATGACGAGGTCGAACACATCCTTCCAGGAGGCGGTGTCCCCTTCGAGAATCGTCTGCTTGGCCTTGCGGTTTCCGTACTTCACAACGTATGTGCCAGTGCCGAACTGCGGCTCGGCATACTGGAGACCGGCCGTCACGGCTTTCACGTGCGGCAAGTCCTTCATCGCTTCCGCATCTTCGAACGTCAGTTCCTTGCGTTTGCGTAATTCCTCGGTCGGCCGCCCGAAGGTGATGGGCATGTGGAAAGCGAAAATAATGTTCGATCCCATGGCGCTGATGGTGGCATTGACGTTGTCATTGAGACCGCGCACGATCGAGGAGATACCGATCACGACCGCCACGCCGATCACGATGCCAAGAACGGTCAGGCCGGAGCGCATCTTGTTGGTGCGGATCGTATCCAGCGCCATCGTGATGATTTCACCGAATTCGCTTCTGCCTATCATTTCCTTTTTTCACCGCCCAGACGCAGAGAGCGCCGAGAAACAAATGCCTTTATGCCTTTCTTACATTTCGAAACGTAATGCCGCGATCGGGTCCAGCCTCGCGGCTTTCCGCGCCGGATAGACGCCGAAAAAGACGCCGACGCTTCCCGCGACGATCAGTCCGGCAAAGACCGCCCAAAGCTTGATCGCGGACGGCATCCCAATCGCCAGGGTTACGCCCTTAGCTACGCCGATGCCCAGCAGCACTCCGATCAAGCCTCCCGTCAAAGACAGAATCACCGCTTCAATCAAAAATTGCAGCAGCACATCTTTGCGCTTTGCGCCCATCGCTTTGCGAATGCCCACTTCACGCGTGCGTTCCGTGACTGAAACCAGCATGATGTTCATGATGACGATCCCGCCCACCACCATCGAGATCGCGGCGATCCCCACCATGGCCACAAAAAACGTCCCCGTCAGGCCGGACCAGATGCTCATCAGGCTGCTGTTGTTTTCCATGTCAAACGAGTCGTCTTTGCCCGGAGCATCGTGCCGCCGCGCCCGCACAATCACCCGCGCCTCGTCCATGGCCGCGTCCATCGTGGAGCCCGCCGCCTTGGCCGCGATGCGCATGTTCATATTGTGAGTGCCAAACTGTTTCATCCACGTGGTCATGGGCAGGAACACATAGTTGTCGGCGCTTTGTCCCAGCGTCGAGCCCTTCTTTTTTCCAACGCCGACAACGCGATATGTCCATCCGTCCACGCGTATTTCCTTTCCCAGCGGATCGACGCCCGGCATCAGGTTGTCCACCACGTCGGTGCCGATCACAGCGACGGGCGCGTCATGTTCCAGATCCGATTCTCCGAACATGCGCCCGACATCGATATCGATGTCCCGCGTCACGGCAACCGCCGGCGTCATCCCCCACACCATGGTGTCGCTGAGCGCCTGCTCGCCGTATTTCACATGGCCATTCATGTTGAAGGCATACGCGCCCACGTACCTGCAGAGCTTGCATCCCTCGCGCACCGCGCGATAGTCATCCAGGGTCAGGTCTTTGCGTTTCTGGGCTTCCAAGAAGTGCTCGATGTTGGTGGTCGCCGGCGAAACCTTGCACATGATGAACGCGTCCGCGCCCAGATTGAGGATCTTCTCCGCCACGTAGCCATTAATGCCGCTGACAAATGTGACCACGGCGATCACGGAAGCGACGCCGATGACCACTCCCAGCAGCGTGAGCGCCGAGCGCAGCTTGTTCGCCCAGAGCGACAGCAACGCGATCTTCATGGCTTCGGAGATGTGCATGATTCCGGCGCTCGGCTTTCGGCTGTGGGCTCGGGGCTAGGTTCTAAAAACGGAGCAGAGCCGCTCGATCCCGGCTCTGAGTTTAGCAGGACAATGCGGGAAATCGACTGCGCGGAGGCTTCAACAGCTTGAGGATGTTATGTTCGTGGTTTCTGAAAAGTCAGGCCGCCGCCGGGTGCCGACTCCAAAATCGGTAACCGGCGAACTGCCCACTCAAGCAAAAAACTAGCTTGAATGGGCCACTCGTTTCTTTGGGTAGCTGCGAAAGGCATGAGCTCTTGGCTCACGATCTCCCGGCCGCAAGCCGCGTGGAAAGTTTCACAGAAACGAATGCCGCGAGCAGGGAGACAATCGTCCAAAATGCAGCGGAACCTCCCGCGCCTTGCGGCACGATGGAAGAAAGCGGAGCAGGAGCGGCGCTGATGGGTTGCGAGATCGCACTGCGACCGGCCTGCACGATGGCGGAGAGTCCCACGAACCCGACCACTGCCAGCACGAGAACTGCAACCGCCAGGCCCGGCAGCGCGCGCTTCCATGGAAACGCAATCGGCGGAGGCACGGCGGCTTCCTGGCGCACGGCTTCCATGACGGAGACAGCGAATCCCGATGAGGGCAGGATTTCGTCCTGCCTTGAAAGAATATGGTCGATCTCGGAGTCGCTCATCGTGCCTCCTTCGGGCATCTTGCGTTCTTTATTCATCACGCCTCCTTCAGATGCGGCATCGCCAGCATCCGTGGAAGTTTACTGCGCAACATTTCGCGTCCCCGAAACAAATGCGCTTTGAATGTGCCTTCGGGCACGCCCAGGCTGAGGGCCGCGGCGGGGACATCCATCTCATGAAAATAAAAAAGGATCAACGCCTCCCGGTATTTCGCGGGCAATGCGAAGACGGCGCGCCGCACGGCCAGATCGCGATCGGCGGCTTCGAGTCCGCCATCAGAAGCGCGCGGGTCTATCGGTTCGTGCACGTCGTCGATCGAAACCGTACGCGCGGGAATGCGGCGCAATTCCGAACGATAGAAATTGGTGGCCAGAGCGAATAGCCAGGTAGAAAAAGCCGCTTCTCTTCGCCATTGCTTGAGGCCACGGTAGGCCCGCAGAAACGCCTCCTGCGCCATTTCTTCAGCTCGGCCACGGTCACGACAGAAGCGATAGGCCAGGTTCACGAGCGGACCCTGCCAGCGGTGAACGATGTCTTCGAAAGCGGAAATATCCCCCGCCAATACTCGCTCGACCGCGTTCTGATCGTCGCTGGCGCTCACGGAAACTCCATCCAAAGGGTACGACAAAGCACGGGCCGCTGCGGTTGCATTATTTTCCCGTCGGGCCGCGAGAGAAAAAAGTGCAACCGCTGCCCGGTTCCCTCGGTCGTACCCAACGCAGGCAGAAAATCAAGGTTGGAGGTTCCGAATGGAGAACATTGGCGACAATTGGATTCCGATCGTCGGCATCATGGTGCCGATCGTGGGCAGCATTGCATTGTTTTCATTCCTCGCCGTGGCGTCATGGTCGGACGCCCGCCGCAAGGAACGTGAGGCCTATTACACCTCAGACGCTCTGAAGAAGATTGCCGAAAGCTCCGGCGAGTCAGCCAAATCGGCGCTGGAATATCTGCGGGAGCAGAACCGGAATGCCGTCCGCCGGCGCCTTGAGGGAATGAAACTCGGCGGCCTGATCACCCTCGCCGTCGGCATCGGCATGATGTTGTTTCTCCATGGGATGGAGCACGAGGAACCGGTCTACCTGGTCGGGCTGATCCCGACCCTGGTTGGAGTCGCGCTGCTCGTCTATTGCTTCGTGCTGCCTCCGAAGGAAACGCCGACAACATAAGCGCGAATACTCTCCAAGTCTCTGATTTATAAATACTTTATTTCTAAGTCCTTATTTTTCAAAGACCTGGCGGATTTTCCCGCTAAGTCTTTGATTCTCAAAGATCGCACTAAGGAGGGGTCTGACAAGTCTATCGCTTTGAAGCGAGAGGAAACCCACCCAGAATCGCAGCCAGTCGGGCGGATCGAAGACGAGATTGCCCGCGCGTGAGAAGTCTGTTTTTGGCCTGCTCTATAATGAATGTGTTGGCAGCCGGACCGGACGATCGCTGTCGCAAAACAGAGGAAAGTCCGAACTCCGCAGAGCAGTGTGCCGGATAACGTCCGGGACGGCCGGTTCAAGCCGGTTGGACGGAAAGTGCCACAGAGAACATACCGCCTCGTCGTCGTTGTGAGTCCCCTTAATTATGCGGGCTTGGAACGACGGCGAGGTAAGGGTGAAAAGGTGCGGTAAGAGCGCACCGCCGCACGAGTAATCGAGCGGGCAGGGCAAACCCCACACGGAGCAAGACCAAATAGGGAGGGAATTTCGCCGTCGCTGCAAGGCCTTCGTGGTTGTCGAAGGACCTGAGCGGTATGACTGCAGGAAGATTTTGCAGCGACGGCGAAGAGCGTGCCGGCTCGGCGCGCCACAACCTCCGGGTAGGTCGCTTGAGCCCCGCAGTAATGCGTGGCCCAGAGGAATGATCGTCCTGCCGCAAGGCAGACAGAATTCGGCTTACAGGTCCGGCTGCCACAAGTTCTTATTTTCAATTACTGTTGCCATCGCCGCGGCCTCAAATAAAGAGCCAACGAGAAAGGCTAGCAGTGAGACCGCTCTGTCCGCGCGGCAGTGGCCCTTACCGTAGATGTCTCCGCCTCTACGGTTCTTACCAAATAATCTTCGCCGCCAGCTGAATATGGCGTGAGCCTCCCGAGCCAATTACCGGATTTGAGGAGGCCACATCGGGTGTGAAGATAACCGTTCCCACCGTACTGGGAGATGATAAGTCGGTGTTCATACTGAACACGTCGAAGTTCGTGTGGTTCAGGATATTGAAAAACTCGCCCCGGAATTGCACTCTGATCCGTTCGTTCATCTTCCAGACTTTGGAGAGAGAGAAATCCCAATTGGCAAAATTCGGGCCACGAAAGATATTGCGGCGCATATTGCCCTGGGTTCCGAATGCGGGAGGCGTAATTACATTGCTGCCGACCACGTAACAACCCAGGTCATACCCATTCGGGCCGGCGAGTTCGTTGGCTGCATTCGGACCTCCCGTTGCAAGAGCCTGGTTCACGCACGATTGAGCTGCGGGGGTGTTTCCGCTTATAACGTTGTTGTTACCATCGAGATTGAACGGAGCGGGAGTCCCATTCGGGTCAATGTACGGGAGGGATGTCGAGGCCGACCAGTGAATATTGCTGGGTGGTCCGATCATGGTCCAGCGATCGTTGTACTCACCGGTGCCGCTGATATCGTCGTTGTAATCGCCGAGCGTATAGGGTTCGCCCGACTGCAGATTGACGATGCTCGTCGCCTGCCATCCCTCGAGCATCTGCCATTTCGATTTGACCGACGGCAAGTCATAAGTCACCGAGAGCGTGAAGCGGTTGCGAATATCGTAATCGCCATTGCCACGCTCTTCGTTATAGTTGTTGCTATCAGGCGGTACGCCCGCCAGATTGCTGGTTGCGGTGTCGATTGCGTGTGCCCATGTGTAGCCAGCCAGTAGATATAGGCCGTGTGAATATTTCTTGGTCAGGGTGACCTGCAACGAGTTGTAGTTCGAGTTGGAATGGTTGCTCAAGTAATCCAGGAAGCCGATGTAAGGGAAACACGGCCCACCAAATCCGAGGCCGCCCTGCGCCACGGGACAATTCTCATTCAGGGGCCGGCCTAAGGCTTCAGACCCATCATCAAGCGTTGGATTCACCTGATTGATATCGGTGACGCTGTACAGCTTCACGCCGTGATTGGAGACGTAGGCGATCTGCAGCACAGTGTCTTTGGCGATTTGCTGCTGCAGATTAAGATTCCAGTTCATGACGTAGGGCGTTTTCAGGTGCTGGTCAACGCCAAACACATTGCATTGGGAACCGTTGAGAACTGTGTCATCCGGCACATCGCAGAAGTTGATCCCAGATCCAGTGGGGAAAATTGTTCCTCCTGTGGAACTCCAGTTGATCAGACTGCCGTCGTTTGATTCCTGCAAGAACGACGTAATCGAGCCTTTAGGCTGCGTTAGGGTGCCTGAAAAGGGATCCGTGGCGTAAGGGATTCCACTTGGGTTCAGATTGAGGCCTCCGCCGTTGAACATGAAGGTGCGAATGGAGGGCTGCTCGAAAATAATGCCGAACCCGGTCCGAAGGACTGTCTTGCCGGTGCCGAAGACATCCCAGGCCACGCCGACACGCGGCGACAGATTGTTGTAATTGGTTGGGTACGGAGAATTGATGCCCTGTCCCACCTGAATAATACCGCCGGGCTGTCCATTCAGCTCAGGAACGTAATTGGCGAGAAGGTCATGCGAGTCCTTGATTGGATTGGTGATGTCATAGCGCAATCCAAGATTGAGCGTGACGTTCGAACGAATCCGGAAGTCGTCCTGCACGAACAACCCGGTAGATTTCTGGCTCACGTTGCGGGAAGGATCACCGTAGAGAAGACGCCAACGGCGTACATTACCCACGACGAAGTCAGTAAGGTCGCTGAAATCAATCCGTCCTCGGCCGTATCCTGCGCGGTAATAATTCACATCTCCATAGTGGAACGTGCCGCCGAAGCGGAGGGAATGTTTTCCGTGGGTGTAGGTGGCTGTATCGGAGAAACTATCGGTTTTGCTGGGTGTTGTTTCCAGCGGCCAACTCGAATTGCCACCCATGTAATTGAAATTGTCGGTGCCGGGATTGATGCGAGGAAATCCGAACAATCGCGGATCGGTGACACCCGTATTCAGGCCGTAGGCCAAAGGATTGACATTATGGTCGACGGGGAAAATGGCCTCATTGAAGCGGTTGTAGCTGAATCGGACTTCGTTCGACCAAGCCGAGCCGAATGTGGATGCCAGGCTCACACCGAATACCTGCGTCGTCGGACTGGTCGTCGAGAGCCAATCCGGCCGAAGCGGAACCGTATCTTCTTCGGTCTGGGTCGTGTTTGCGTAGATAAAGCGAGCGCTCAAAACATGATGCGATGAGAGATTGTAGTCCGTTTTGGCCACGAGATTGTCGCCGCGGTTCTTATTGTTGAAGTCAAAATTGATGGCGGCGGGATCGCTCTGCGAGAGCGTGTACCCGGGATTGGGCAGGAACAACTGGGATAGACTAAGGCTAAGCTGACTGCACGACGATGTTGCCTGGCACTGCGCAATTGCGTCGACAATGCTGTGACTGGGATCGCCGATGGAAACGGTGACCGGGCTATCAGTCACTCCCGGATTGCCGACTTTGTCGCGAATGCCTTCATAGTTGAAGAAGTAAAACCACTTGTCTTTCCTGATCGGGCCGCCGAGTGAAGCACCGAATTCGTGCATGATGAGCGCGGACACGGGACTCGGTGCCGGGTCGAAGTAGTTGCGCGCATCGAACGCAGCATTGCGATGAAAATAATAGGCCGAACCGTGAATATCGTTCGTTCCGGACTTGATCCCGATGTTCATCACCACACCCGGCTTCACTCCGTAATCCGCCGAGGGGCTTTCCTGGGTATTGAATTCCTGGATAGCGTCGAGCGGCAGGAAACTGGCGGGAGTTCCCTGAATTCCCGCGTCGTTGACCACCGTTTCGCCGTAGTAAGCGTCGTTATCGTCAGCACCGTCGATGAAGAAGTTGTTATCGTCTGGACGATTTCCGTTCGATGTCACGGAGTGGAAACCGCCGCCGGGGGTGCGCTGGACACCGGGATGGAGTTCGAGGAGGTTCTGAAAGTCGCGACCCTGTACCGGGAGTTCATTGATGGCCTTGTTCGAGAGGACGCCGTTCAGAGTGGAATCCGTTGTATCCACCAGCGCGGCTTCGGCAGTCACGACCATGGTCTCGGTGACAGCACCAGGTTGCAGCTTCAGGTCAACACGCACTTCACGGGAAACTTCCAGAAGGATGGGTGTGCTCACAGTTTTTTTGAACCCCGCGGATTCCGCTGTAACCGTGTACATTCCGGGTTCGAGGTTTGGAACGGAGAAGTCCCCAGCGGAAGTCGTCTTCACGGTGTGGTTCAGGTTGGTCGCGGTATTGGTGATCGTCACTTTTGCGTTCGTGAGCAGAGCGCCCGACTGATCCATCACCGTTCCGAGGATTCGGCCTTCCGACGTTTGCGCTACCACTAAAGGTGAAATGACCAGTACGGCCGCTACAACCAATGCCAGCAAACGGATCGTTCTCATTGGGGGCTCCTTGGCTTTCATCTGACTCCGTGTCAAAAGCTGGACAGCGAACAAGGCGGTCGAGGATGCTGCAGAACGCAAAGGACTGGAATCAGAGACCGGCTTCGAGTTTCCCGGTCTCGACTAAAACGGGGATACGCTGAAACAGACCAAGATGAGAACGGGAATCAACATGCCAGTTCATAACGTGCACTTTCCAAACTGCAAGAGGCCGCAAGTGTCGCACACGACGCGGGTGAAGTCTACGGCTTCGTCCGTGTTTCTTCAATGACTCAGATCACACAACTTGCGGGTCATATAAGCCGCGGTTCAATAAATAGCTTCGTGGGATTGCGTGCTTTCAATCTTTCCCTCTTCCACCGAAAGCGAATACGCGACGCCGCCGTCACCCCTCCACCTGACGAGATTGAAATGGGCACCTGTGGGTGCGCGATAGACGCTGATCTTGCGGAAGGTCAACGGCTGATCTTTCTTGCAAATATCCGGCTTGCGCGTGGGGCGCAGAAAAAACGCGCCTTTTCCGCTGCCTACGATCGTCCCATTGCCGTCCGGTTCAACCAGCACGGCTGATTTCTCGTCGATAGCAATCTCACGAGGAGACTTTGACCAACCGTCCTGCATAATGCGCGCGAGGAAGCCGAGCGTCCGGCCCATGCGATCGCGCTTGGCAAAGTGCGAATCAGTCAACAGATTTTCGAGGTGCGGAATCCTGAGGAAGCCGCGGATGAGTGTTACGCGCGAGAAGTAAGGATTCGGCAGAACGTCGGTCGAAGCCAGGTCATTGTCATCGGGCAGGTCGCCGAGGGCACCGTAGACGAATTCTCCCTGGACTGCCAGGCCCGCACTGGTTCCACCAATCGGCTTGCCGGCGGCGATGTGCGCATTAATCGCACCCTGCACAGGCGTGTCTTTCCATGCGCGGATGTAATGCGCTTGATCGCCGCCGGAGATGAAGAGTACTTCGGCCCTCTTGATGATCCCCGAGACCGCAGGATCTTCTGCTGCCGTTCGATCAGGAATGACCAAGGTGGCTACAGAATTTGCTTTGCACAGTCCATTGACGTATGGGTTATAGGCGTCGGTGCCACTCGCTCGCAGGACGAGAAAATCGCCGCCGTTTCCCTTCTCGCAAAGCCAGCGAAATGCCTCGTCAAGATCGCTGCCGCCGCCCATCATTGCAGAGCCGCCGACGGGCCGAGTCTGGATGTCGTCCTTGTTTCCTACGCGGAAGTATTGCCAGGAATGACTGGGAGCAGCATCGGCTGCCATGGCTGTCGCGAGAAAACAAAACGTAGAAAGAAAGACGAGAAGCGTGAAAGAACAACGCGAAGTCTTCATTTGCGGATCACTATACCGCAATACCGAGATTGGAACGGCGGTTCGGCGTAGTGATCCCCACAGGGGTTCAGTCGGCGGTTTCAAACGCCGTACGAAGGAAGCTGGCCAGATTCCATCCATCCATGTAGTTGTATGGAAATTCTCCCATTGAATAATGACCGCAGGGCAGGACGACGACTTTGTGGTCGAGATGGTGGCGCGCGAACTCGGTCACGACCTGCCGCGAAAACTCGGGCAGGAAGGTCAGATCATACTTCGCATAAATAATGAGGGACTTCCTCGGCCAGCGCGAGAACTTGTCGAAGTACACCATTGGACTGACTGCGCGAAAAGCGTTTCGAAGCTCCTCGAAATCAATTCCCGCTTCGAGCCCCTGGCGGATATGACGAGTCGACTGTCCATGCCAGACGACGTCGGCGAAATAGGTTGATGCGTGGTTGAAGGCCGCGACGCGGATTCGTGGATCATGGGCGGTCGAGATAAACGCATAGCAGGAACCGAGGCTGGTGCCTACGATGCCGAGCCGGTTGTAGCCCTGCGACTCCAGCCAGTCAAAGCACGAGCGCACGTCGACGACACCCTGACGCACGGAGTCGATCGTTCGGCCGATGTTGGCGGAGACGGCATAGTCCGCGCGGTGAACTCCAGCGGGCCGCCGGATGTCGTGGTATGGCATGCTTAGACGCAGGACGGCAATTCCCAGCCAGTTCAAAACCCTACAGAGGCTGTTGTAGGCGAGGCCATCGGCATTCCAGTGTGGAAGTACGACCACGGCACGCCGCCCCTGAGCGGGAAACCAGCGCGCATTGACAAGATTGTTTTCCGGAAAGGGAGTCACGACCGGCGAAGTGAAGCGAAGAAAATCGGCGCAGGTGCCACGGACTTTTTCTTCGAGTTTCGGGTCGGGAACCTCGCGCGTACTGAAGACCTGGACTTCGCGGTTCTCGAGCCGGAAATCGGTTGGCGTCTTATACGCGTAGAATTCATCGCTGTTCTGAATGATGCGATCGTTGAAACGGGCGAAGTATTGGGCCAGTTCGCGGGATGACTCTCCGCGCGGTGCGCCATTCCGCCCCGGCCAGTTTGTTGTCCACTCGAGACCCCACTCCAAAGGACGGACGACCCGGTTGTTATCCACCGAGGTGAGGCGAGTCTCCCAATCGTGCATCCATTGGCCGTAACGAGAGTGCATCTGGTTTTAGGATAGCAAACGCCGGAGTGGGGCCATTGATCGAGACATCGAGTGGAACGCGGGCCGCATTGACCGGTTGCGTATACGCATTGACGCGCCATTGACGAAACCCCGCATCGGGGCCACAAGCAGAATTCTCAGCTGTAAACTCTCGGCACGCGCTGCGAGATGCCGCACAGAATTTCATAAGGAACGGTCTCGCAAAGGCGCGCGAGTTCAACGGCGTCCACGCTCTTTGCACCGGTCGAGCCGATCAGAATCACCTCATCGCCCACGGCGACACCCGGGATGTGGCCGACATCGACCATCGTGAGATCCATCGACACGCGCCCGACAACGGGCGCGTATTCACCGCGCACAATCACGCGCGCGCGATTCGAGAGCAGGCGCGGATAACCGTCGGCATAGCCGACTGGCAAGACGGCGATCCGGCTATGCTCCTTGGTCAAGTATGTTCCCATGTACCCGACAGCCTGTCCCGGTGGCACATCCTTCACCGTAAGAACGCGGGTCTTCCAAGAAAGAACCGGACGCAGCGAAAGCAATGTGTCTGCTGTCGACTGCTCTGTCGTCTCGCCGCCTCGCATTGTCGGAAGCGAATATCCGTAGAGCAGGATGCCTGGACGAACCATGGTCTTCCACGTCGAGGGCCGCGCACTCACCGCCGCAGAATTGCTCATGTGCACCAGTGGAGGATGGAGCCCACGCGCGGCAAGAATTGCTAGCGCGTCTTCGAAGAGTTTCATCTGGCGAGGAGCGTCTTGCGCATCGAGCACTTCGGCCGATGCAAAGTGCGTACTCACGCCTTCGAGGCGCAAGTGCTCACACGCGGCGAGTTTGTCGCAGAGCTGCGGTAATGCGTCGTTCGGCACACCCAGGCGGTTCATGCCCGTATCCACTTTGAGATGGACGGGCAGGACGGCCTGCTGTTTTCGCGCCGCTTTCTCGAGGCGTTCGACGTGCCAGGCCTCCCAAACGGTGGGAGTGAGATTGTGCGCAACGATGCTGTCCTCTTCGCCCTTCCAGATTCCGGTCATGAGCAGAATGCGGGTCCAGATGCCGGCGCTGCGGAGTGCTCGTCCCTCGGCGGCATCGGTCACACCGAGCCAGGGAGCACCCTCGGCTTCGAGCGCAAGCGCGCATTCGGTGGCACCGTGGCCATAGCCATCGGCTTTGACGACAGCACAGATCGCCACGTCGGCGCCGACATGGTCCTGCACAACGTGGAAGTTCTCCCGCAAGGAGGCAACCGAAACCTCCGCCCAGGTGCGGCCGTCGAGGGCGAGCGAGCGGCGATCGGGAAGGACTAAACGATCAAGGCGAGGGGCATTCACTCATCCGATTATAACGAGCGTGTCGCGCGGGATGCTGACGAACCAGTTTCATCCGCACACCGTCGTAATGGCCGAAACGCTCACCACAGAGACACGGAGACGTAGAGAAAAGCAAACCCCTTTGGATGAATTCCGCCCACCCGCTCCCTTCGGCATGTCCCGTCTAGCTCCCGGAGAGCGTGAAGTTCACCGTGATTTCGGTCTCCACTTCGATAGGCTCACCATTCAGTAAATACGGACGGTAGCGCCATTGTTTGACGGCTTCAATCGCCGCTGTCACCAGCATGGCATGTCCGTCCATGACGGTCAGGTTCTCTATTGTGCCGGTGCGGCTGATGATGGCACGCAACTTAACCGCTCCTTGAATTCTCGCCTCCCGGGCGAGCAGCGGATAGGCGGGTCGTACACGATAGATGAGATTACCTTCGGCCCAATGCGAGATGCGCAAGGGGTGCGTTGGAACTGGCGGAGGAGGAGGTGCAACAGTAATGGTTTCTCTGAACCCGCCCGGGACCCCGCGTGGAAAAACGTTTGTTCCACCGGGCACTCCAAATTCACCGATCGCTGGAGCCGCGGGAACATCCGCGTCATGGATGACGGCGATTTCTGGCGGAATGGAGGGAGGCGCAATGATATGAACTCCGCTCATGTTGGAAGCATGCATCGATCGCTGCGGGTTCTGCGCAGTGACGGGCGCCTGCGCGGGCGGCGGCGAGAAAAATGGAGAGGTAATCCATTGCAACCGCGGTGGTCCCTGCACGTTGAGCAGTGGAATGGCAAGCAGCAAGCTCACAGCAAGCGCTTGGAGAGTGAACGAACCGATTGTGGTCCATCGGCGCCGCGCAGACTGATCCCAGGTGTTTTCAAGTGCGCTGAACATGTTGTCCTCCAGAACGGGCCCGTTGGGAGTACAGACACCTGCGGGATTGGATTTGATCCAGAGATGCAGAGCGAGGGAAGCTTCAGCTTTTTCGAAACATCATCAGCAAAAAAAAGACCGCGTTAGCACGCGGTCTTTATCGAGAGCGGCGGGAACAAAAACCGATCCCGCGGTGTCGCTACTGCTTCGGCGGAGTTGCAGGCTTCGCCGCCGGTTTGGCGCCCGTGGTTGGAGGTGCCTTCGCCGCAGGCTTAGCCGGGCTGGTACCGGCAGCAGGCGCGGGCACGCCGGACTGGACGTTGTACGCATCGACGATCGCCTGCGTGATGTCGAACGCGGGTCCCGAGACGATAACGGAGCCGCCTCGCTGCCACGGATTGGAGGTATCAAGAATCAGCCCGTAGCCGTTGTCAGTGATGTATTTTTCGATGAGGGGGCTCATCTTGGTGAGAATGCGACTTCCGATCTCGCCCTGTTGAGCTTGGATATCTTCCTGGAAGTCCTGATTGGCGCGGTCGAAACTCTTCTGCTTGCTCTCGATCTGTTTCAGGAGCTTGTCGCGAGACTCGTCGTTGAGTTTGTCTTGCTGGGCATTGAGCTGCTTCTTGAGGCTGTCGATCTCATCAGCCAAGCCCTTCAAGTCGTTCTGCTTGGGCTCAACTTTCTTGCGGAGCCCTTCCAGGTCGCGCTGTCCTTCGTTCGAGGCGAGAACGGCCATCTCGATGTTGAGAGTGCCAATTTTTGTGCCGGTCTTCGGCGCGGCTGCAGCAGCAGCGGAAGGCGCGTTAGGCGGAGTGGCGGCAGGCTGACCTGCCTGGGCAAAAGCTATGAGAGAGAAACCGAGCATGACGGCTGCGATGCGCGCAAACTTGCTGATCATTGGATCCTTGTACTCCTTCGGGATTTTTCGGGAACGTTGATGCTCTCGACTCACCGGGCTCTACGAACTGATCGTGATTCGGCGATCAGCCTGCACACCGAGCGTGCAGACGCGTATCACGCCCGCATTTTCACGCCGAACAGACAAGCGTGATGATCACCCACAGTTCCTTGATTGGGGGTAGACGCACAAATTATACGGAGCATTGAGGAAGAGCGTCAAACGGGGATGTCTTCTGGGAGAGACTCTATCTCTAAGAGCTGCCGGTCTCACTTGAATCCCACCGCGCTCATGGCCGCCTGGACCTCTGGATTTTTCATAAAGACATCCCACACGAAGGCGGTTCGATAATTCTCCGCCATCAGCGTGGCAATGCCTAGATCGATTCCCAACGCGTCGGTGTCATACCAGCGCGTCAACGGGTTAAAAGCATCCACGAAACTGTACCGCTGCCAGGCATCCGGGTAATTGTCCTGGACATTGCGGAGGACCGCTATGCAGTCGGGCGAGACAAAAGGGATGGAACCCCCGGCTGCGCACGGCACGATCGATCCATCAATGGGGCCCATGGCGGGCGGCCCTCCCCATGCTACATATCCGTAATTCTGGGAATCCGAGGAGGTGATTCCCCAAAGGTTATCGTCATAGTCAACGAACTCTCCTGCCAGAGAGAGGCAGAACTGCTTGTGCGCCTCGCTCGCCGCGATGGAATTGTTGAAGTAGTTGGCGTAGGCGTCCTGCTTATTGCGAAAGTCAAACCAGGCATGGGAATACTGGTGAATGAAGAGGGGAGCATTGCCGCTGATGAAGGTGAATCCGTCGAAAGTGATAGTCGGGCGAGCAAACGCGTCCCACGCACTGGGCGGCACGGGAAAAGTCGTCGATCCGATGGCCAGTAGATAGAGCATCATGAGTTCGCAATACGTGTCATACCGGGAGGTAAGAAAGCCGCCTTCGGGCGTCCACCCCTGGGAGAATGTTGTTCCGCCATCGAGCATCCACGGCCAATTCACCCGCTGATAGATCTGCGCGGCCAGGGTTTGAATTTGCGAATTTTGAAAAAATTGCCGACAAGTGAGGACGCCGCAAAGCAAAATCGAAGTATCAATCGAGGACACTTCGGACTGGTTGACACGCTGCCCTGTATTCATGTCGACGAAGTGATAGAAGAAGCCGTTCTGATGCGGCAAGTTGTTCCAGATGAAACTTAAAGTTGTGAGAACGCGGGATTGGACCTGGGAACTGGGTAAATATCCGCGTTGGGCGGCAATGCACAGCGCGGTAAGGCCGAATCCGGTGGCAGCAATGCTCGAGACCGTGCGGGGATCGGCGCCGCCGCTGGCGTAGGCACGGTCCAAAACCTGCCCTGTAGCAGCGCTTGCCCGCTCCCAGAAAAACAAGCACGCGCCCTGCTCCATCTGGTCAAGGAATTGATCGTCTGTTTCCGGGCCTGTTCCGCCAGCACTCCCTGTGTTCTTCGGCGACCCTGCGCATGACAGACCCAGCAGCGCCATGTTGAGCACGGGGAAGGCGAGCGCGCTTTTCCCGAATAGTGAGAGCGCCTCGCGCCGATTCATTTTCTTGGGAGGAACGGGCCAGTCGTCCATTCATCTACTTTACCTCGATTACCGCCAAACCGTGGGATGGCAAAGTGAGCGTCAGTACACCGTCTTTCAGATCACGACTCTCGGGCGCGGGAAGCCGTGCAGCCTTGCGTAAACTGTCAATCTGGGTCTCGGTTGGATAACGTGGCGAACCCATTTTTTCGTATACAGATCGCACGTCGCCATGTTCAGGATTAACGCGCGAAATCGAAGCATGTGCCGCCGGACCGCCCTTGAATCTCACGGTAAATGTCTTAGGTGCGCCAGTCTCGCCGGGCGCGGAGTAATTCCACACGGCTACGACTCGGGTGCCATCTTTCCTGCGTGTGGCTAAAGCCGACTCAGAATCAAGTGGGATGCGTTCATTGCCCAGTTTGTGGAGAAGCGCAAAAGTTGCAAACGCGGGCTTAGGGATGGAATCCTCGGCGAGTAGTCCAAATCCGCCGTAGAACGGCTGCTTTACGACACCCTGTTCCTCAAAGACGTCTGACAACGTCCAATAGGACATCATGTCGACCAATCCATCACACTGACGAATCGTGTCGGCCATCCATGGCCCCATATAGTCTGAATCTGCCACCGAGGTTTCATTCATGTAGCTGGCGTTGAATTCGCTCCATACGAGCGGGAGGCTCGGTTTTGCTGACGCGAGAATCTGTTCGTGCACCTTCTTTACCGCCCGGCAAACCATTCGATCGCGTGGAATGTTCTCGCTGGTCCCGAAAACATCTTCCGACTTGTCATTGCCATAGACATGAGTTGAAACAAAGTCAACTGGGACGTTGTTTTCCGCGCAATGCCGGATGAATGCGTCCGCCCAAGCAGCCTGAGCGGTCGCGGGGCCGCCGACACGCAGGCGCGAATCCACCGACTTAACCGCACGGGCGGTATGGTCATAGAGTTCAAAATAGGTCGCTTGCTTGGGTTCTCCCGCCCAGAAGTCGAGGTTGGGTTCGTTCCAGACTTCGAAGTACCACTGCGAGACTTCATTGATGCCGTAGCGATCCACCAGATGCCGGGTGAACGCTTGGATCATGTCGTCCCACTTGGCGTAGTCCCTGGGTGGAGAGATGTTCTGCTTGTACCAGAACGCATGGAGAACATCTTTGGCGGCGAGTTTTTTTGGCATGAAGCTTAGCTCGACAAATGGACGAACGCCTTTGGCCAACAACCCGTCGTAAATCTGGTCGACATAAGAGAAGTTGTAAATGGGATGACCTTGCGAATCCTCGTCGTAAATGCCGACTTCATCATGAAAAATGGCATGAAAACGTACGTATTCGAAATCGGTAATCTCTTTGACGCTGCGTAGATCATCGCGATAGCTTTCGCGCAAGGCGAGGATAGCGCGGCCGGACCCAAACATTTTTTCCCAGAAATGAGGGAACGGATGCGTGGGAGTGGAGGCATCGACGACAACAGTTTCCGAATTCTGGGCGACGCTTTCCGCCCGAGCGAAAGGCTGCGACCAGGCGAGCAAGAGTGAAAGAACGGTTCGAAGGACAAATCGGCGGTTCATTCCCATGAATGGCCCTCAACGAAAAAAGGAGGGTCAGGCGATGACTTCATCGTGTATCGCCTGACGAACAGAGGTATCTTGCACTAGAAACTAAGCCGCGCCTGGAGCTCTAGAACGCGTCCCGCCAAGCCATTGGTTGCCGTGCCGAAAAGCGGCTGGGCGGTGGGGTTTGTGCCGCAACAATAACTGACAATTGTCGAGTTGCTTCCAAAACTGAACGGCGCGAGATTGAGCTTGTTGAAAGCGTTATAGGCGGTCATGCGCAACTGAATATTGGCGCCTTGTCCGAAAATTACGGGAGCGAGGCGAATCAGTTCATAGGGATCGCGGTCGATCTCCGGAAGATTTTCGACCTCGGCGGCTGTGAGCGTTCCGCTGATCGTGGCATCCTCGGTCTTGAGCGCCGAAATAGTTTCAGTCACGTTGACCGTCTCTTGCGCTTGACCGATTTCGAGGATTACATCCAATCCGCGCAGCAACTCGGCTTGAACCCCGACAGCGGGGTTCGCGCTCTTTGTTGAAACCACTCTTTTCCACCGTCACCGTGTAGGTTCCGGGCGGCAACTCGGAGATGCGGTAGAAACCTGAAGAATTCGTCGTTGCGGCATGGACGATCCCGGTTCCATTGTCAGTGGCCGTTACGCTGGCATTGGCAACGATCGCTCCCGATTTATCCTGCACGGTTCCCTGCAGGCTGGCGCCGTATTGTGCTCGAGCGGGCGCGGACAACAGGGTGAGGAAGGAAGTCAGCAGCACGAAGACGAACAGCATGCGAGCAGTGCTCATAGCAGCCTCCGGGACAGGTCTAAAATCTAGTCGCAGAAAATTACGCCCACGCAAATCAGAAATGATTACTAGAAAAGTACTCAATTGATTTAGTAATCGCTAATGGCTTGTGGCATCTCTTCCACTATTGGTGTCAAGAAGAAGGGTGGCGTAAGCCAAAACGTCCTTGCCTGATCGCTTCTGCCGTGCAAGACTGGCGCGTGCCAGGCCTTAAGAGATCTGGCAGAGCCCCATCCGGAACACAATCCGCCCCAGACAAGTGACACTCAGAATGCTGGCGGACCATCTTGGGTTGCCTCCGGCAACGATTTCTTTGGTGCTCAACCGGATCGACCTCGAGAATCACCTAGGTCCGCATAAACCTCCGTATGGTCTGAGGGATAGTGTCGGATTGCACGCGCATTTTCAAAAATCCGACTCCCTCCCCGCTCTTAATCTGCATCTTAGGTGCCGTGCACAATAAGTCAGCCCTCGACAACTCGTCTTTGCCCGGCCCGGAGCCAGTGTTACTGCCCGGGGAACGCACGAATCACGAAGGAAGGCTCGTAAACAATCGTGTTTTGCTTGCGCTTCCGGAGTCTGAATATCAATCTCTGCGTCCTCTTTTGTCGTTTCAGTATCTCCCGAGTCATACCAGCCTCCATGAGCCTGGCGAAAAGCTGGAGTTCGTTCACTTTCCAAACCGCGGTCTTGTTTCTCTTGTGGTTGTGACCCGCGAAGGCAAGACCGTCGAGGTAGGAGTAGTGGGTAACGAGGGACTGGTTGGGACGCCTGCTCTGGTTGGTCTGGACCGGTATCCTCATCGCGCGGTCGTGCAAATTGCAGGTGATGGATTTCGAATTCGGGTTGAGGCACTGCGAAATGCGATGGCATCGAGTCCGTATCTGCAGAATCTCTCGAGCCGGCATGCCGTTATTCAGGGTATGCAAGCGGCGCAATCGGCGGCTTGCAACAGGCTTCATGGGATTGAACAGCGCCTAGCTCGTTGGCTACTAATGATGCAGGACCGCGTCGACAACAGCCACTTATGTATCACCCATGACTTCCTCTCCGCCATGCTGGGAACGGACAGACCGAGTGTCAGCCTGGCTGCTGCGCTTCTCCAGCGAAAGGGCACGATCGAATACACCCGAGGCGCTGTTCGCATCGTGAACCGAGAGTTGCTCGAAGAAGCAAGCTGCGAGTGCTACCAGGTCATCCAGCAATTTAACGGTCTATTGGGCCTCAAATAAGCGGGCTGCGAACTCCGGCCGGCGCGGCAGAGATTGACTCTCTCCTTCGAACGCAGTTAACTCTCGGCGCTCCTTAACCGGAGCGCCATTTTTAGTCCTATCGTCTTTATTCCTCGTCGTCGCGGATTCAAGGAGTTCGGAAACGGGGCGCGTTAGGCTACCAAGTTCCTTTGTCACTCCCCGTCAAAGTGTGCGCAACCAATGCCGATATTGCGAGCGGTGGCAAAAGTGGCAATCGCAGCAGCGCGCGTACGTCGCAGTGTTTGCCCGCCTGGAGCAACGGACCAATGTTGCCACCCTAACGCGCTATGGGACCAATATGGTTCGTCACTTTGTCCAGGACCCCGAAAAAGAGTTACATCGGTTGCTACAGCGGTCTGAAGGTACTAACGCTCCGGCCGCCTGATAACAAGTGTTGGGAGGATCTCCGATTACGCTGATCGGCATGCGCATTTTATTCGGTGGCACTCGGGGACGAAAAGGTCTGCGAGCCGCCGGCCGGGCGCGGCTGCAACAGAGATTGATCGAATGCTTCAATAATCTCTTTCACGAGGCATGTCAATTTTTCTGCATCCTCTTCCTTGGCAGCGGCCACACATAGCTCGCGCCAGTCATATTTTGCGCCTTCAGCCATTTTGCCTCCTTGAAATTCGAAATAGTCAAAGCAAGTCTGATACCAGACCCTAAGTGTTTCATCCCACAGGAAAAACCCGAGGGGCGGTGCGTGTAAATATTTCTAGCGTAGCGTTTCCTACGGAAGTTTCGGCGCATTTCCTCCCTACCGCGAGGCGAGGGCGGATTTAGAGAGTACACCCGATGGCTCAACCTGGCCTCGGGAGGCAAACTGACAAGGCTGTGGTTTAGGAAAAACGACAGCGAGGACAATGACGTGGATCACAATCAAATTGAAAGACACTGATCAGTGTGCGTCAGAGATTCAGAACTGACTGGGAGTTGGCACAACATCAAGAGATTGTTCACTCAAACGACAGCGAAAGCGGCCCTCCTTCGGATCACACGGTCGACAGTCAAAATGAGCGGAATTAGAAGCGCGAGCGTGCTGCGCAAAACAACGTTTTTGACTATCTAGGAAATAAACGACGAACTTAAACAAATTAAGTCGGAGGCATGAGATGAACAAGGATCGCGCGGAAGGCAACGTAAAGGACGTTGCGGGACGTGTCGAGCGCCAAGCTGGAGAATGGACCGACATTCCGAAAATGCAGTTGCGCGGCACCGCAAAACAGGCTGAAGGAAAAGTTCAGAATGCTGTTGGCCAACTAAAGGATGCTGCTCGGAAACGCTCGAGCGAAGAAGACCAGACTGCAGCCTCCGAAAATGCGGGGCGTCACGGCCGGCCCTAGTTTCTAGTCCGAAGCGGAGGGCCGACTGACCAAACTCCACCTTCTGCTTTAGCTTCATGTCTCTATTGGGGACCGACTGTATTGTCGGCGCACGGTAGACAATAATTCTTGCAGCAGTGGCGCGGACTTAGGAGTGTTTCAATTGATCCGCATTCTTTTGGCAGACGACAATCCGGTAGTGCGGCGTTGCCTTCGCGGCGTCCTTGAGCAGCAGGAGGGTTGGCAAGTTTGTGACGAGGCATGCGACGGAGCGGACGCTGTACGGCGATTCGAACACGGCCACCACGATCTGATCGTGCTCGATTTCCAAATGCCGGAAATGAATGGATTGGAAGCAGCGCGGCAGATCATTCGCGAATCACCGGAAACACCGATTTTGATGGTTACTCTGTACCTCTCAAAGCAACTGTCGGCGGAAGCCCAGAAAGCCGGGATTAAGGGCACCTGCCCGAAGACTCACATCAGTTGCGTCGTGGACGCAGTTTCGGCCCTTCTTCGCGAAGAAACCTACTTTCCCAACTGAGTTTTTGCGGTCGCCGAGCATACAGGGTTCACTGTATTCGACGCAGGGCGGCTCTCTGCTACTGTTTACTACGTTCATGGCCGTTGCAATCCAATCAAGCTTCGGGGCTCCGGATCAGTAATTTCTGCCACTTCGGATTGCGGAAAACTATTGGGGAGCTGAGCCTGGAGCTTAACCAGCTTGGGAAGTGTTAAAGATTAAGAAGCGGGCAGATCAGCCGGCTTTCAGCACACTCTCGATATCTGGGGAGCTTTATGGCGGTTCGCATCCTGGTGGCTGATGACCATCCTGTCGTAAGGCGGGGGATCATGAACCTGCTCGCTTCACATCCGGGTTGGGAAATAGTGGACGAAGCAGTCGACGGCCAAGAAGCGGTGGAGAAGGCAAGTCAATTGAATCCTGATGTCATCGTTTTGGATCTAAGTATGCCAAGGATAGGCGGATTGGACGCCTGCCGGATGATCCGCAAGAACGCTTCGCATCCCGAGATACTAGTGGTGACCCAGCACGATTCCAGGCAGATGATGCGTGAAGCAGAGGCAGCGGGAGCCAGGGGTTATGTTGTTAAATCGAATATCGCGCGAGATTTGGTAAGGGCGGTCGAGGCAACCAGTCAACACAGACCCTTTGGTCTGGGGTCCGATCCGTCCAAACACTTATGGTGAAACCAAGAAATGTCAATTTCACACGACGTCGGGTACCATCAAAATACATCAAGTAATTCCGCTCGGAGGCTAGTCATGAAACTGCGAATCCTGGTTGCGGACGATCACGAAGTAGTACGCCGCGGATTGTGCACGCTCCTGCAAGCACATGAAGGCTGGGAAATCTGCGGGGAGGCAATTGATGGACGAGACGCCGTCGAAAAAGCCAAAACATTAAAGCCGGATGTCGTGATTCTTGATATTGGCATGCCGAATTTGAATGGCTTGGCTGCCACCCGGCAACTGCTGCAGCACGATGCCGGCTACAAGATCATCGTCCTTACGATCACAGATGCGGATCAAGTTATCCGGGAGGCTCTCGATGCGGGAGCGCGTGGCTTCGTACTCAAATCGGATGCAGCTCGCGATCTGGTGTCAGCGGTGGAAGCTTTGCAGCGCAACCGCATGTTTTTCACGCCGAAGGTCAACGAGATGGTTCTGGCCGGATTTCTGGACAAAGGCCACAATGGATCACGGAACGAAGTTCCGAACATGCCGAAACTGACTGCGCGGGAACACGAGGTTATTCAACTGCTGGCGGAGGGAAACAGTTCCAAGGAAGTCGCCTGCGTATTGAACCTCAGCACCAAGACAGCCGAAACGCACCGCAGCAATATCATGCGCAAACTCGGCTTCCATTCCATTCGGGACCTGGTCGTCTATGCAATTCAGAACAACATTATCCAAGTACAAACATCCCGGGTCAGTCCGACTGAGACCTCGGTAAATTCGTAGGAGCCACGCTTCGGGGACGAGAGAACCGCGACTGATGTTGTAGCAACTTACGGTGCGGCTCTGCGCCCTTTCAGGATAGGGGCGACTTTTGAGTTTTCAGCAGCCTACTAGATGACGGGCCGGCGCCCTTGAATAATTCGGATTAAGATCACGGATGATCGCCAATACCAGCAGAATGTGAATGAAGCCCCCGCGGGTATACGAGCGAACCAACCCCAGGGCCCAGAGACTGGTCTTTTGATTTCAACCGCCGTGATCCCGCTCTGAAACGCATGGGCGGTAAACTCAACTTATCCGTTGGTACCGGTCGCCTCGAAATCCTCGGAAGAGAACCGATCCTTCACTTTGGTTCCGAAATCCTGAACCTTGTCTGCGATGGCTGAACGCGTTTCTTCGCCCGATGCTGGCGCGAAGATCAGACCGATTCCGACACCAACCCCGATGCCCACCACAAGGCTCACTACATTGCCAAGGATCTGACCATCGTCTCCGCGAAGTGCTTTTGAGGCGCGTGAAACTCTGTCTGAAGCCGTTTCATACCTGTCCTGAGCAAAATCGCGAATGTCACTAATGTTATCGGCGGCCCGGTTTCGCATTTTTTTTGTTGACTGGTCGGATTGCTCGAGAACATAAAGCGCGGTGCCCAACAATAATTTCCATAGATTATTCATAAGCGTTTTCTCCTAAGCATTGCATAGCAAACATGCGAAGCGGAATGCGGCACGTTAGATGGCGCTTCTTCGGCCGGATATGAGATTGAAGATCAGCGTGATGACAGCGAGAGCCAGAAGAATGTGGATGAAGCCTCCCAGCGTATAGGACGTTACCAAACCCAAAAACCACAGAACCAGCAGAATAACGAAGATTGTCCAGAGCATTCGCACTCCTTTGTGCGCAAAGGTTTCACCACACTGAGGAGCATAGCATCGGGGTTTCTCGTGGGAATCAGGTCCATACTGTATCTGTTGTCGAGAGTGCAGGTACTGCGTGCAAAGAGTGAGAAATTCGACAATGGATCGATTTGATCATCGTGTAAGGCAATGCTGCCCATAATGAGTCGCCAGCAAGCTCGACTGAGACAACCTATGCCCTTTCAACTTGAATACAAACTCACACCGCGATCAGCAGATTTTCAGCGAATGGCCACCCCGCATCGATCCACTGGGCGTCACACCGGAATCCGGCTCCCATCGCGGTCTGGAACATCTCCTCGGCCGAATACTTGTGGCTGCTCTCCGTCCAAATTGTTTCCCCCTCTTGAAACTCGATTTCGACCTCAGCCTCCGAAATCGTTACAGTCTGTCGCCTCTTCGAACGCAAGTGCATCTCTACACTCCGCGCTTCTCTATTGATCTTCGCCACATGCTCGAATTGGGCCAGGTCAAAATCGGCACCGAGCTCGCGGTTGATTCGGGCAAGCAGATTGAGGTTAAACGCAGCCGTCACCCCGAGTTCGTCGTCGTAAGCCCGGATCAGTTGCGCACTTGGCTTTTCGAGGTCCGTCCCAAGCAGAAGAGAATCTCCACGCTCAAGAATGCGCCGGACCTCCGACAGGAACTCTACCCCTGCTGGTCGATCGAAGTTGCCAATTGTGCTGCCGAGAAACAGAACGAGCAAGTGTTGGCCGGGCTTGCGACAAGCGGCAACCTCCAGCAAGCCATCGAGATATTCCCGCTCAAACCCCAGGATGCTGATCGAATCAATGTCCTGCAGTTCCCTCTCGCACATTGCCAATGCTGCCCGAGATATCTCGACCGGATAATAAAAGGTGCGTTGGCGGCGACAGAGCGCTTCCAACAACCAGCGCGTCTTCTTGCCGCTTCCGCTACCCAACTCAGCGACAGCAACGGGTTCAACAAGACGGTCCACGATCTCATCCGCATGACGCCGCAGCAACCGCTCGTCAGCCCGCGTCAGACCATACTCGGGGAGATGACTGATCACTTCGAATAGTGCAGAACCCACATCGTCATACAGATATTTGGAGGGAAGTTCCTTTTGCCCTTGCCGTCTGAGACCCGAGCGTACGTCATCAGCAAAATCGAGCGCAGCTTTTACTGGAATCGCGGGGACAATCATGATCTAGCTCCTCATCAGCGCTCTATACAGCGGAAACCCGCATACGCATATTGGTAGTGCGGCTGAAACCAGTTGCGAAATGTAGGCCGTAGCATGCACGCCGCCGTTCGCGCCGAGCCGCCTTTCATGACAAAGTGCTTCCCATCAAAAAAATCAGCTGAGTACCCTCGATAAAACGGGAATACTTCGAAGCCGGGGAACGGCCGGAACTTGCTGGACGTCCACTCCCAACCATTACCCAGCATGTCTTCCACTCCCAAAGCGCTTCTCCCTTGGGGAAACGCATTCACGGGCGCCGGCTCCCACCGATCAAAATCGAAATTGCCGAACTCTGCGCCAGGTGCGCCGCTGCCCCATGGATAAAACAATTCCCTTTCATCGTGCATGCCATAGGCAGCGCGCTGCCATTCTTCTTCCGTCGGAAGTGACTTCCCCGCCCAGCAGGCGTACGCTGCCGCTTCCGCGTGGCTAACATAGACGGGCCAATCCATTGGGAGAGGGAGTTCCTCAAACATCGCCCGCCAGAGCCACTGATCGTCCGCTTTCTTCCAGAAAGCGGGATGAGAAATTCCGTGTGAAGTTTTCCAAGCCCAATCTTCATCGCTCCACAGCGAGCGTGTCTCATAGCCGCGGCGGGCGACGAAGTCCAAGTATTGCCGGTTCGTCACCTTATATTTATCGATCGCAAAAGCCGGCACATGCGCCGTATTGGCTTCAAACTCGTTGTCCCAACCGAACTGCTGACCATCACGCGAAAGTCCCAATGTCACCGAGCCCCCGGGGACTTCAACCATCCGGTGATTGACCGGACCAGCGGTTGAGTCCTGCGAACTGGCTTGACGAATCTTTCTGTCCAGCGGCAACTGATGCAGCATGTAAGCCAGCGTTTCGACATGCATCAGTCTGTGTTCAATAGCGACATTGAGTAACGTGTCGAGCGAAAAACCGTCGCGTCCATTCGCGTGTAATCCCACGCCATCGCTATCCAGCTTTTCATCGAGCGCGGCTCGTATCCTTCCGACGTAGTCGCGAACGCTCTCCATCGACGGCCAATCGGAAGGCTGGTCAGAAGGCAATCCTCCATCCAACGGATCAATCCCGAACGCAAACAACCGATCAAACCCAGGATTGAAAATCTCCCCACCGACGCGCTCCCGCAGCAAGTTCCAGTCGAATGCTTCCAGGTGTCCTACATAAAAGATGATGCGGTGACGTTCCGGAATCGGCCGGTCGTACAGAGCATTTGGAGTTACTACGTCAAACAATGCGTCGCTTCGCCCGCGGGCTCCCAAAATCCGCTCAAGAAGATTGAGCCGGACCGCGGCATCGGTTTGTAAGGTCAACATTCAGAGCCTCCCGCATTCCAGCGAAACTCCATCATCGTCGCCGCGATGACAATCTTGCGACAAACACTACTAACTGTTTAGAAGTCTTGCAGCCCACACTCTGCAAGCCTTAGATGTCGAGAATCTGCGGGAAGTCGCAAGTGGTTCAGTCTTTGTCGGCCTTCGGTTTCAGTAGCGCGGAGGAGATTGTCTGACATCCTTCGGGTCCTGACCCCGGGCCTTGCACTAACATCTTCTCGGCAATGGATCGGCACAGGATTGCGCGATGAAGATCACCAGAGCGTGTTGTGTTTCCGTCTGAACCCAACCCTCTAGTATTGAGGCCGACAGAACGTCCGGCGAGACTTGTAACCGGAGACTGATGTTATGGGGTTGTTCAAGACTTACAAATCGGGCGATACGATGCCGACGTCAGGCATTTATGCTGTCTTGCATTCCACGCCCCATATGATGATCGAGCGCCAAATGTGTGTTGAAGGAAGCCAATTCGGACGATGCACCGTGTGCCCCTTGACAGGCGCCTAAGCAGATTCGTTCGCCGCCACCCACACCACGCCGCGAAGTGGCGCTGTTTCGCTTCGCACGGGTTTCTGCTTCGCATCGACTTTGGCGTTTGCACCGGCGCTCTCTTCACGTCTTTCGATCCCCAACAGGTCGCGCATTCTCGCTTTCGCCTTGTGAAGCTGAGACTTCGAGTTCCCGACCGAGCAGCGAAGAAGTCGGGCAATCTCGTGATGCTCGTATCCTTTGACCTCGTGCAGTATAAAAATTGTGCGGTACCCGGTCGGCAGTTCCTTCATCGCACGGGCGATAGCAATTCTGTCGACGGAACCGCACAGACGGTCGTCGAGTTTCCCCTGCTCCCGATTCAAGGTTCCATCTTGGTGTTCAATCGGCTGATCAAGAGAAACCGGACGCAATCCTTTCTTGCGCATGTGCATCAGAACTGTATTCACCGCGACTCGATAAAGCCAGGTCGAGAGAGCAGAATCTCCTCGAAAGGTGGCGAGCTTGCGAAATGCTTGAAGAAATGCGTCTTGAGTCAAGTCTTCGGCTTCTGCCGTATTGCTCGTCATGCGGAGACACAGAGAGTAAATCTTGGTCTTATGCGCGTTAAACAGAGACGAAAAGGCGTCCGGATCGCCTTCCTGCGCCCTCCGCACGAGTTCCATATCTGATTTATGGCGGTCGGTGGAGTTCAGTTCGCTTTTCACTTGGAGCTCCTTTCACGGCATGCGCGGCTACGTTTGATTCCTTACGCGCACGCATTGCCGACAATAAAACCCTCCACGTCAACCGTCCATCCAGTGATCCCGGTAGCGTCCCTCCTTCCGCGCTGTAAATTGACGGGTCGTTCTTTTTCTCCCCATTCGGCCGCCGAATGGTGTTCCACCTATCGAGCCATCCTCGGCTAAAGCGCACTCTTTCAGAGATCTACAGGGTTGGCGGGATTGTTGAACTCCTGTACTGTCCCTATTCTGCCTTCAGTATCAAGTGGTTTTCCTCAGATACCCCCCTCCGGGCAGGTGCCGGCAGGCTTAAACGGCCGGTCGACGCTTGCCCCTCGCCATTCACCAGGGAGGGACTTCAAGGAATCCAGCGACCACCGTCTTTTAGCTATACAAAATCTGGAGCCTTAACATGGCAGCATCTTCACGGGTTCGGGCGACACCGCGGTACTGCTCCTGCGCTGCAGATAGCCCTTGTTGTCACAAGAATCAGTTGGCGACACTCCGCTCTTCGTTCCTTCTATAGTGTGCAAGAGTAATTTTGTCGCCCTTCGATCAGGACGCCCGAAAAGGATTCGTCGGTTGTTTTAGCTCTTTCGCTACAGATTTCTCCCTATGTACGGATTCAAGCCCCTCCCCGTACAAACAAGAGTAGCGATGTTACAGGGTTCGATTCCGGTTGAGTCGCCGAACAATTCCGATCGGTCTGCGGAAGGGTAACGAGATGCCAAATTTTCGGATTCTGATTGCCGATGATCATGAGATCGTGCGTCAGGGAATTCGCGCGCTCATTGAGTCCCATGCTGGATGGGAAGTTTGCGGCGAGGCAGTGGACGGTCGGGATACGGTCCATAAAGTTAACGAGTTAAAGCCCGATTTAATCGCTCTCGACATCGGGATGCCGAACATGAACGGATTGGATGCCGCCCGGGAAATACTGCAGGATAATCCGAAAGCGAAAATTCTGTTTTTGACGATCTACGATACAGACCAGGCGACGAAGACCGCGATCCAGATGGGCGCCAAGGGACTGATTCTCAAGTCCGACGCCGGACGCGAACTGGTTGGCGCCATCGAAACGATCCAGCGCAACTCAGCGTGCCTTAGTCCGCAAATGAATCAGGCTGGGGGCTCCGATCTGAGAGGAAACCACCGATCGCTGGAGAAAGACACTTTGACACCGCGGGAAAGCCAAGTCATCAAGTTGTTAGCGGAAGGAAAGAGTACAAAGGACGTCGCTTCGCTGCTAGGTCTTAGTGTCAAAACCGCTGAGACGCATCGAAGCAACATTATGGGAAAACTGAGTCTACACTCTGTCAGCGAATTAATTCTCTACGCCGTCCGGAACAACATAGTTCAAGCCATTGCTCCGCCGTCGTCTTCCGAAACCCCGCCGCAAAGTGAAGATGATGCCCATGATCCCCACGCGGCGTGAGCCGAACATCCTGTACCAAGCGACTTCCGCAGCCAGCGGGAACGGCGAAGCTTGACGCAAAGACAACCTAGTCTTTACACGCCGGGGAGGACCTCAGGACTTCTGGCAATCCTACAAGTCCGGCTCGTTCAGCCTCACATTGCGCGAACGAGATCAAGTCCGTCTCGCATTCCGGCGGCAGCGGTTTACGTTCGTAATGGGAAAGTAACTCGTCCACTCTCTGCCGGGCCCGCCCCAGCACGTCTTCTGAGCCAACACCGGAAAGTCCGCGGTCGATGACGTTGGACGGGAAATGCTGCTCCTTCCGGAACAGCGCACGCGTCTCTTTCAACTTCAGAAAATCGCCGCTCAAACCCGTCTCCGCAAACATCGCTACGGCTAGCGATTCGCTGCGCGGTTCGATCCCTTCTATCAGCCTTTGTGCCGACGCAATGGCCTCGGCATCGATCACCAGCTTTTCAATGCTGTGGCAGGCCAAGAAATCCAACATTCCGGCGCCCGAGATCATGTTGATTCCAGCCATCGCTCCTAGAATCGCCGACATACCACTTTCCATCTCTACTTGAGCGTCGATCATACGGCCATCGCCAGCCACCATATACGCGTGCGTGGGCAGGCCGAGATATTTTCCAACCTCCGCGCACCCAACGTCGAGCATCGCCGTTTCGATCGCACCCATCGGGGTCCTTCCCGTCCGCATATCAAAGATCGCGGGCGCGCCTCCCCAAACAATCGGCGCTCCCGGCTGCGCAAGTTGATGGATTGTAATTCCACTGATGCACTCGGCTGCGTGCTGCACAATGGAACCGGTCAGCGTCACCGGAGCCGTAGCGCCCGCCAGCGGCATGCTGACAATTTCGGCTGGCACGCCCGCCCGCGCCAGGTCGACCATATTCTGCGAGGCAAATTCCGACCAGTTCAGCGGTGGCGAAGGACATACGTCGAAAATCGCTCGCGGCTTGCTGCGCAGGGCGTCACGGCCTCCACTCTCGATCGCGAGCAGATCCAGGAGTGTATGCAAGCTTGACGCGGAGAAGGCGCCTGTGACCACTGGTTTTTCCGAATACCAAAGCACCAGCAACAATCGATACCAGTCGCCGATACCAGCAGGCACATCGTTGCAGACCATCGCCGTAGACTGCGCCGCAAATTGCGGCAGCTTTTCTGCCACTTGAACGAGCCGCACTAGATCGGCCGATTGCGCCGGGCGCGCCTGCTGCGTATCAGGATCAAGAATGTTCAAACACGACGAACCTGGATCGAAATGAACGTCATTCCCTCCGTAACGCACCACAGGCCTGCCGCCGCGGTCATAAAGAAAAAACTCTTGGGGCACGGATTCCAGGGCGCGCCGTGCCATGGCTTCCGGAATGCAAGCGACGCCGTCGTGAACGGCGATGCCAGCCGATTGCAGCAGGTCAACTACATAAGGTGCAACCCGCACGCCTGGACCAAGAATGAGTTGAAATGCTTCATCAAGAATTCGGTCGATAAGAGGCTTGTCGAGCAGCGCGAATTTCGGTCTCATACTGGCTCTATGACCGCGTTCGGTGTTTTCGGGATCATCAATTCACGTGCCAGAACAACTGCGCTCATTGCATCCTTGGCAAACCCATCGGCGCCGATTTCCTCGGCCCATCGCCGCGTCACCGGCGCTCCGCCCACCATTACCTTGACATTTGCGCGTAGGCCTTCTTTCTCCAGCGACTCGATTACACCCTTCTGATTACGCATGGTCGTCGTCAGAAGGGCCGAGACCCCTACAATGTGGGCGCGAAGTTCGTGAGCTTTGGCGGCAAACTTTTCGCCCGCGACGTCGACCCCGAGATCGTGCACGCGAAAGCCATGTGCAGTCAGCAGTGTTCCCACCAGTGTCTTTCCAATCTCGTGGATATCCCCTTTTGTCGTACCCAGGACCACGATGCCCGCCATGGGACGTTCCGCGCCGAGTTTCTTCAGTTCCGGTTCGAGGATCGCCATCGCCGAGCGCATGGCCTCGGCTGACGCCATCATGTCGGGCAGAAACATTTGGCCCTGTGCGAATTGTTCACCCACGTCACGCATGCCCAGGACGTAGCCGCTGTTGATCGCATCCAACGGGGCAACACCTTCCGCGATAGCCTGCTGCGCCAGCCCCGACGCCGTGTCGGGTGCGCCATTGATGATGCTCTGCCGCATGGCAAGAAATGGATCTTCTGACATAAAACCTCTGCGCCATGCTGGCCCGTCCAACCTCCAGCAGTCTGTGATTGCGATCACAATCAGGCTTCCGCGGACAAATTAAGGAGGACAACAATTGCATTCCGCGACGACCAGTAAACATGACCTGGGATCAAACAACTTACTGCTATTGTCATCAATGCAGGGCAAGTTCCCCCTCACCCTGCGACGGCAGTGACATTTACCACGCAAGAAAAACCTGGAAGTCCTAGGTCGGCGCGATCGAGCGTGCAGTCAGAATTCTTTTGCCATGCAGTCTGGGAATGCATTACAATTTAACTAACTAGTTAATTAAGCTATGAGGACATCAGCCACAACAAAAAGCGGCACGGAAAAGAGGCCCTGGAGCCCCAAGAAGGCAAAAGCGCGTTTCCCGCATGCAGGGGCACGCTATGGAACACGCGGTCGGCCCGAAGAAAGCCGCGCCGCGATCCTTCGAGCGGCGGTAGCTGAGTTCGCCGAGCATGGCATTGCCGGCGCCCGGACCGATGCGATTGCGCACGTGGCGCACGTCAATAAGGCGCTTCTTTATTACTACTTCAAAGACAAGGATGCTCTCTACGAAGCTGCGCTGGATCATGTGTTCAGCGGATTGCGCGATCGTGTGATGCCCGTACTCGAAAGCGATCTTGAGCCGTGCGACAAAATGCTCGAGTACGTAGGGACATACTTCGATTACATAGCAGCCAATCCAAGCTTCCCTCGTGTCGTGCAGGGAGAATGGATGCGTGTCGGCGCGAAAGGAAGTCCCCAGATGTTACGGATTGCGCGAGAGTATTTCGCTCCGATTTATCGCCGCGTGGCTGAGATATTGCGGGAAGGAGCGCAAAATGGGCAATTCCGGCTGGTGAATCCCATGGACTTTCTACCCTCCATTGTGGGAATCATCATTTTCTATTTCAGTACGGCGCCCGCGATGAAGACCCTGCTGCGGCTTGATCCTCTCTCGCAGGAAAGAGTCGCGGAGCGTCGAAAATTCGTCCTTGAATTCATTTCCGCAGCGTTGTTTCGCGAAAACGTTTCACAAGTAGCGAATTCCAGGGCTTCGAAAGCGTAGGAGATTGGAATGAATGCGCGCAACAAATTTCTGATCTTGCTGGGAATCGTCGTGGCAATTTCTGCGGCCTATTATTTCTTCTCGACTCCGCGCGGCAGTGACCTCGTGCTGGTGGGGACCGTGGATGCGAATCAGATCGTAGTGAGTCCGCAGATCCAGGGCCGCATTCTAGAACTGCTGGTAGAAGAAGGAACGCAAGTAAAGCAGGGCGACCTCATCGCGGTGCTGGATCCGTCCGAGCTTGAGGCCGAGGAGCGCGCTGCGGCCGCAACTATTACAAGCCTGCGTTCGCAGGTCAGCGCGAACGAATACACGCAGAAATCCACCAAGGGATCGACCTCGAGCGACGTATCAAATGCGCAGGCGCAGTTGCAGTCTATGCGCGCGCAACTTGCACAGGCCGAAGCCACTCTTACCCGCGTCGAAAGCGACAGCCGCCGCACAATTGGCCTCGCAGAAGCCGGCGTGGCCTCGGAGCAGGAGAAAGTGCAGGCGGAGATGAACCAGAAGGCGCAGGAAGCGAGCGTCCAGTCGCTGAAAGACCAGGTGTCGGCGGCGCAAGCGAGTTTAGACTCCGCCATTGCCCGTACCAATCAGGCGACCGCTGCCGCGAGTACAGTGGCCTCAACCCGGGCGCAAACGGAGAATGCGATCGCGCAGTTGAAGGAAGCGGAAGTTCGATTGGGCTATACAAAAATCTATGCCCCCGTTACAGGGACGGTGCTGGTGAGAGCCGCTCGTGAGGGCGAGGTCGTTATGGCCGGTCAAGCGATCGTGACGGTGGTGGACCTCAGCGACACATGGGTCCGCGCTGCGATCCCGGAGACAGATGCGGATCACATTGGACTTGGCGACACTCTGAAGATACGGTTGCCCGGAGGAACTGAGATTCGGGGAAAGGTTTTCTATAAAGCAGCGGAAGCTGACTTTGCCACGCAGCGCGACGTCGGTCGCAGGAAACGGGACATTCGCACATTGCTCCTGAAGGTCCGTCTGGACAATCCGAAAGGTGCGTACGTGCCGGGAATGACGGCCGAGGTGCTGGTTCCTCCAGCTCTGTTAACCGCGAATTCCGAAGTTGGGACCGCGGAATCCAAAGGGAAACCATGAACCAGCACGGGAATAACGCTAATCCGAAAACCTCGAACGGCCTGAGTGTTGCATCCGCCGAAACGAGCCTGCGCGGCGAAGTTGCGGTTGATGCTCCGAATGCTATCGAAGTCCAACATATTGTTAAACAATACGGCGATTTCACGGCAGTGGACGATGTCTCTTTCACTGTGAAAGAAGGCGAGATCTTCGGGCTTCTGGGCCCGAATGGCGCCGGCAAGTCGACGCTGATCCGCATGATGACCACCCTCATTCCAATTACTTCCGGTGCGGCGCGGATCGCAGGCCACGACGTGAGTCGGGACCCGGATGCGGCTCGGCGAACGATTGGCGTGATCCCTCAGGCTCTGACCAGCGATTTGGACTTGACCGTGGAAGAGAACATGTCGATTTACGCGAAGCTCTACGACGTCCCGCCGAAGCGGCGCAAAGAAGCGATTGATGACTTGCTTGAGACGGTTGACTTGACGAAGTGGCGGGATGCGCAAACAAAAACGCTGTCAGGCGGCATGCGGCGCCGTCTGGAAATTGCACGCGGCCTCGTGCACAGTCCAAAGATTTTTTTTCTGGATGAGCCAACCACCGGCCTCGACCCCGTGTCGCGCGTCGCCGTGTGGGAGATGCTGGCTAACATCAAGTCCAAACGCAAGCTGACGGTGCTGATCACCACGCATTACATGGACGAAGCCGACCGGCTCTGCAACCGCATTGCGATCGTGGACCATGGAAAACTTGTCGCGCTCGACACGCCCGAGGCATTGAAGGCAACCGTTCCCGGATCGACCGTGATCGAGGTGCAATTCGACAATCCCCCTGCCGATTGGGAGGAGCGCCTTCGGGGTCTACCCGGAGTCACTTCCGTCCAGAACGAAAGCGCGGGCATGTTTCGTGTTCTCACGGCGAATGGGTCCGGCACAACAACGGATCTGGTAGAGATGGCAGTTGTATCGAAGGTCGTCCTCAAAACTCTCACCGTGCAGAACACAACGCTGGACGACGTCTTCGTTCATTACACGGGTCGGCAGCTGCGCGATGAACTGGTGAAATCGTACTCATTTGTAATGCCGCCACGTCCGGGGATGCAACCTTGAATCGTACGCTAGCGATTATCGAGCGCGAGATGCGCAAGTTCTTCCGTTCACCAACACTGATGATGGTGTCCATGATTTTCCCGCTCGTCCAGCTTATCGTGCTGGGCAACGCCTTCGGCGGAAAGATTCGCGACGCCAGGATGGGGATCGTGGATGAAGACCATGGGACACAAGCCATCCGCATAAAGGAAGCATTCGATTCAGTGCGGGCCACGGCGCGGACTTTTGTTACCGTTCCCTACGATGACGAGGTTCAGGCGCGCGAAGACGTGCGCAACGGCAAGATCGAGGGGGCGGTCATCATCCCCCCACAGTATTCGAAGATGGTGTATGAGAAGAACCATCCCCGGATCGCGCTCGTCGTCGACAACAGCGACAACTTCATGAGTTCGACGCTGGAAGACAGCATGACCACCCTCACCGACGCTTTGAACCAACCGGACATTCAGCCTCGTCTGCTTCAACAAACCGCGCTCGATGTTGTCGAACTATATCCTTACATCGAGTACATGAAATTCCTGCTGCCCGGGTCGATATCGCTGGCAATGTTCGTCTCGGCAATGATCGGCGGCGGAATGTTATACATCGACGACAAGGCCCGTGGCGTGCACGAGGGCTATCTTGTAACTCCGATCACGAAGACAGAATTGGTTTTCGGATTGAATGGCGCAGGCGCGATCAAGGGAATATTGACCGGCATCGTAATCACAATGATCGGGTCCCTTCTGGCGGGCGTAGGAACCATTTTCAATCTGGAAACTATCCTGGGATTGCTTCTGATGATCGTGGCTACGGCGACCGCCTTCAATACGATGATGTTCCTGATGATGGTACGCGTCGAAGATCCGCTCGTACCACGAGCCACTTTCGGAATTCTGAACACCTTGCTGTTTTTCCCAAGCGGGTCTATTTATCCAATTCAGGCTTTTCCACGATGGTTGCGGGCGATCGCAATCGTTGATCCTTTTACGTATGCGGTCCACGGGTTCAAATCGCTTCTGCTGAAAGAGACTGGCCTGACGGCGATAGCCCCGGATCTTCTCTTCCTATCCCTCTTTGCCCTCCTTACCCTGGGGTTGGCGGTGCCGCTATTCAAGCGAACGTTGTGAGCGGCCGTTCTTGTTTTGCGATCCTTGCGGGATACGTGCGAGGGTTGACAAAGACGGCGACCTCGACGAGTACGCGAACGCGGAAGTGTTGAGCTGCCCTGCAGGCGCTGACATGTGAAAAAGAAGGTTGACGGACCCTGAGCTAGGTTTCAGCCGTAACCAGATAAAGCGCCCAATCCGACTGAGCCGGACTTCTTCGGGGCTAAGCCGGTGCACATAGCTGGAAGTGATTCGGGCCATTTCGTTCAAGTCGCCCGTGTGGAATTCTACATCGCCCGGATGGCTTAACTGGCGCATCGACTCGAGTTGGCCGGCAACACTTCTGCGGTGGGTCACGCAAGGCTGGATGCGACAATCGAGAATTTTTTCGATGGCGAACAGCGCTGCGTGATCGACGCGTTCTCCGAATGCGATGTAGAGCGTGTTGGTCGCGGCGACAAAGTTGATGGGCAGCATCTGAAACGCCTCCAGGATAGGAAGCGGGATAATTCCCGGTAAATTCACTGCCGCCAAGTCGAGCGAGGACACAACTGGGCATCCCCACTGCAAGGCAAGGGCTGTCGTCACGTCCTGCTCGGTGGCGAACCCGAGTTTCTCAAACCACTCTCCGATTCTTCCATAGCGAGCACGGCGTTGGGCCTCGAGCGCTGCCCGAACTTCGAGGTGTGTGAGCTTCCCGCGCGCGACCATTAGAAGCCCGAGCGGAATTCGATTCGGTGCCGGAACCGAAGGAGACATTGTGCGCAAACGCGCTATTCGCCCGACCAGCGCCGTTTCGAGGCAATGAGGCCCACAATAGAATTGTCCATGAAGGATTGTTCCTGTGTCGTGTCGATAGAGGCGTTGCAGGAATGTTTTTGGGCCAGAGCACGAGAGGAGTGCGCATTCGGCGCGATTGTTATCCGAATGCAGGCGTCTGATCCAATTTACAGACCGGGTAAATGGTTTGAGAAGGTCCAGCATGGCAATGTCCTTTGCAAAGTAGTTCCCATAACACGACTCTCAGACAGGCGTATTGGTGGGCGAAGGTTCGACAACCTCGCTCACACGCAACCCATAGTTGCCGTCGATGACAACCACGTCGCCACGAGCGATAACCCGTCCATCGAGCAGCAGATCGACCGGCGAGTTGAGTGGGTTATCGAGTTCAACCACCAGTCCCGAACTCAAGGCGAGTACATCGCGCAGCAGCATGCGCCTGGTTCCAAATCGCAGTTTTACGCCGAGCCCAACATCGAGCAGACGCTGATAACCGGCTGCCGGCGGTTCGAGTGCGGAAGAAGACGCAAAGGAGGGCGTTGCGGTATTTCCTGGGGTAGCCCGCAACTCTGGCGCAGCGGAAGCTCGAGGAACTGCCGAACCGTGCGATGCGAGCGCGTGGGCCAGGGCGGGACTAATGCGGATCTCGATGGCGATCTCGGTCCCGGCTTCGCCCCTCGTTCGAATACTGGCCAGCGCGTCTGAGGTTCGGGCCCAAGGTGCTTCCGTACTCGAAACCCGCAACTGTACTTCGCCCCCCAGTTCGGACCCGGCTGTGGTCGCGGCCAGCCCCGCAACCTGCCTTAACATTTCCTCAAGCGCCTCGCGGTCGTCATTGCTGAGCGCCTCTGTATTCTTGGGATCCCCTCCTTCCGCCGTTGATGCCTCCGTTTCCCCGAGAAACTTGCGGGCAAGACGAACCGCCGCGTTCTGCGATAGGCGCAGAGACATCTCTCCCTGCACTGAGCCTGCGGCGACGACCGTGAAACATTGGTCGGAATCGCTGGCGGCAAGCGGCTCAAGGATCGTTTCGAAAACCACGGGTTTGCCGGAGACTTGAGACAGCACGTTCTGTGTACAGTTTCTCCAGGCCTCAAACCAGTGCTGGAAGTCACCCTTGATCTTGTTTGAAGCGCCGCCGTCACTCATGGCTCACCTGCCGAAAGAAGCTGAGGTTCGAGCGCGAGGACGCGAGCACCACGGTGCAGGTTGACCCGCACCGGTGCTGCCGAACAGAGCGGCACGTCTTCGACCCCGAGAATGGCTGCCGCGGATGCCTGGCGTCGAAATGCAAGCTGATCGCCGGCCGACAGATGGGACAGCCTCTCCAGAGGAACATCCAGTTCCTGCAACGCCAGTTCTAACGAGAATTGGCAATCGAGAAGTTTTTTCTGGATCTGACAACGGGATTCAATCGGACTGCGAGGCCGCTGATACCCACTGTCTGCGGATATCTTCCGCAGGAGTGCATTCGAAACCAGGGCTGGCACTGCGAGGTTTAGCGTGCCGCGCGCGTCTGACATTCTAATTTCGAAACTCAGACACAGATTCTTTTCGTCGGGTGACATCAGCCGCACGGCCTGCGAAATCTGCAGGCAAGCTCCAAAATCGAATTCGAGATTGATGGCCTGCCAGCTTGCCTGAAGATCCCGGCAGATAATGCGTACCATGCCTTCCAGAATCTGGTTTTCAATCTCGGTGAGGTCGCGCGAGATTTCTCCTGAATTGCCTTCTCCTCCCAGCATGATGTCAATGATGGGCAGCGCAATTCCCAAATCGAGCTGCAAGATCGCCACGGCGCCAAAGGGCGTTACGTTGTACGATGCAAGGTACGTTTTGTCCGGGACACGCTGCAGAAATTCGCGATAAGTGAGATGTTCGGCCGAAACCAGACTGCAGTCAAAGACAACTCTTAAGAATCCGCCCGCCGACGTTGTAAGATTGCGCGCAAACAATTCATGAAGCTGGTTGATCGCGCGCAGCTGCTCGCGCCCGATTTGCCCGGCTTGTCGAATGTCCCACGCTTGCACGACTGGCCCGCTCGAACTGCTGGATGCTTCTGCACCCGACCGCGCCGCCCGCACCATTTCATCGATTTCGCGCTGGTTTAGAACTTTCTCCATAAGCCGCAATCTCTCCTAGGGGCACCCCGCGCTCGCGCCTTTGGTATGGACAGGTCCCAGGTTTATATCCAGGAAACTGAGCCGGGCGCGAAGTCGAACCATCGCGAGCGAATGAATCTGCGAAACACGCGACTCGCCGATGCCGAGTACCGCTCCCACCTCTTTCATGGTGAGCTCTTCAAAATAGTAAAGAGAAAGCACGCGCTGCTCTTTTTCCGGCAGTTCCGAAATCGCCTCCGCCAGCAAATCCTTCAACTCGGAACGGAGACATTGAAAGAATGGCGTTTCCTCGGGCTTCGACGCAACCGAGTCGGCGAGATTTTCCTCCTTGCCATCATGTGGGGATTCGACCCGCAGGCTTCCGATCTCGAGTGAATCGAGTTCAGCCAGCAATGCCTGCAGTTCATCGAGCCGCAGCCCCATTTCGTGCGCCAGTTCGTTCTCAGTGGGTGTGCGTCCGAGACGGGAAGCGAGCTGGCTATGTGCCTCTTCCACCTGCCGCCCTTTGCGGCGCAATTCGCGCGGACTCCAGTCGAGTTCTCGCAAGCTATCGAGGATCGCTCCCCGGATCCTGAACTTGGCGTAAGAACTGAACTGCACGTGCTTAGACTGGTCAAACTTGCCGAAAGCATCGATCAGCCCGACAACTCCGGCGTGAACCAGATCTTCAAAAGGAACATGACGTGGCAGACGCTCATGAATCCGCCTTGCGATATATCGCACCTGCGGCAACTGCTCCAGCAGGATGCGTTCACGTTCGGCCTCGGCCAAGACGGATTGATAGGCTTCAACAGCACGTTTCGGCATGCTGGACTCCTCGTGTGGAAGACACTTTCTTAAGTGCATTTGTCGAAACAAAGTTTTTCATCGAACCGTCCCCAAAGACTGCACCGGAACCATGGGAGGAATTTCGAGCGGCGAAAGCACGACCACCTTCGGCAAAAAGGGCTCGAGCAGGCGCCGCAGATGGAAGCGCGCCGGAGTGGGACAAAGCAAAATCGGCGCCGTCTGCGCCACTTGCGCCCCCCCCAGTTGTTTGAGGCTATCGAGTACGCGCCGGACAAAAGAAGGCTGCAGACCCGTACTCGTTGCAGGCGCGGTCTGCGGCGCAAACGCGCGGTTGAGCTCTTCTTCGATCGTGTGATCGAGCGTGAGCACGCGTAAGCCACCATCGTCGGAGAGCAGCGGGCGAACCAGCGCCCGGCCCAGCGCCTGCCGCGATGCTTCCACCAGCAGCACGGGGTGCTTGGTGGAAACCGACACGTCAAGAAGCGACTCGAGAATGGTCGATAGATCGCGGATCGAGACTTGCTCGCGCAACAACTGCTGCAGAACTTTCTGCACCTCGCCCAGCGAGAGTGTTTTCGGAACCAGTTCCTCGGCCAGCTTGGGATGACTTTCGCCCAGCCGGTCGAGCAGCCGCTTGGTCTCCTGCCGGGTAAGCAGTTCGTAGGCGTGCTGACGGATGACTTCGGCGAGGTGCGTCGAGAGCACCGAAGTCTGATCGACAACTGCATACCCGCTTGCAAGCGCCTGAGACTCGAGAGTGCGATCGATCCAAAGAGCGGCCACTCCAAATGCGGGCTCGCGAGTCGGAGTTCCGGCGAGTGGCGGAGGCGTCAGCTCAGAACTGATGGCGAGCACACGGTCGTCGAGCATCTCCCAGCGTGCAATTTCGACACCGCGCAGCGAAATTACATACTCGCGAGGTTTCAGCCGGACATTGTCCGTAATGTGAATCGGCGGAACAAGGAAGCCAAGTTGCAGTGCTAGGGTGCTACGCAGTGACTTGACGCGCGCCAGAAGCTGTCCCCCTTGCTGTGCGTCGACCAGCGAAACCAGCGCGTAGCCCACTTCGAGCGATAGTTCGTCAAGCTTCAGTAGGTCCTCGAGCGAGTCGCTCTTCGCACCTTTCTTTTCTTTTCCGGGCGACGAGCCCACGCCGGTCTGGTCTTTTTCTGCTTCTTTCGGCGCCGCCGGAAGGCGCGATGACAGGAATGCGGCAAAGCCGGCGATCGCCAGAAATGACAATTTCGGCAAGCCGGGAATCATGGCCAATGCGGCCATCACACCAGCGGCAATCTGCAAGGGCCTGCGACGCGAAAGGAGCTGGGTTCCCAAGTCGACGGAAAGCGTGGAACCCGACGACGCCCGCGTAACGACCATGCCCCCCGCCATCGAGACCAGCAGCGATGGGATCATCGTCACCAGTCCGTCCCCTACCGTGAGGATAGTGTAAGTTTTCAGCGCTTCTCGGAAAGGTATGTCAAGCTGAAAGACTCCGATGAGGAAACCGGCGAGAATATTAATGGCGGTAATCAGAATGGTGGCAATCGAGTCGCGCTGGTTGAAGCGGGCCGCGCCGTCCATCGCTCCGTAGAACTCGGCTTCGCGCGCCACCTGATCCCGCCGCGCACGCGCCTGGTGCTCATCGATCAGCCCTGCATTGAGGTCGGCATCGATGGCCATCTGTTTGCCAGGCAAAGCATCGAGAGTGAAACGTGCCGTGACTTCGGCCGTGCGCACCGCGCCGTGGCTGACCACGATGTACTGGATCGCGATCAGCGCCAGGAAAAGAACGAATCCGACAACATAATTGCCGCCCACTACGAACTGGCCGAAGGCTTCGATCACGCGTCCGGCCGCGGACGCGCCTTCATTTCCGTGCAACAGAATGCGGCGGCTTGAAGCAAGGTTCAACGAAAGCCGGAACAAGGTGAGCAGCAACAGCAGACTGGGAAAGACCGAGAACTGTGCCGGGCGCAGGATCTGAAGCGCGCTCAGCAGCACCAGCACGGAGGCCGCAATGCTGGTGGCCAGCAAGAGATCGAGCACCAGCGCTGGGAGCGGAACGAGCATGACGAAAACCAGGCTCACGGCGGCCAGTGGGACGATCCACTCGCTGAGCGGATTGCGGGCGGGTGCGGTGGCGGCTGCGGCGGGCATCAACGCTGTACCTCAGATGGATCGGCGAGAGAGCGGCCAGCGAGCGGAACGGAGCCGGAGCCCGGCGCCCGGGAGTTAAGGGCGCGCGCCTGCGCGCGATAGATCGCCGCCAGGACTTCAGCGACAACCGCGTAGAGTTTCGGAGGAACGCTTCCGCCGATCTCGACGCTCCGGTAGAGCAGATGTGCCAGCGGTTTATTTTCCACGATGGCGATGTTGTGCCAGCGCGCAATCTCCTTGATTTCGCTGGCGAGCCGGTCGCGCCCCTTCGCGACCACGACCGGCGCCGGCATATCGGGACGGTATTCGAGCGCGATCGCGTAAGACGTGGGATTCGTGATGACGACTGTGGCGCGCTTGGCATCCTCGAGCATGCGCCGTCGCCGTACCTGACGCTGCAGGCGCCGGATGCGCGACTTGATCACCGGATTGCCTTCGCTCTCCTTATATTCGTCAACCAATTCTTGCCGGCTCATCTTCAGCTCGCTCTCCAGATGACGCCGCTCGAACAAATAGTCGAGCAAGGCCCACAACAGGAGCACCAGCGCCGATTTCCACGCCATTTCAAAAACGCGATTGGCGGCAAATCCGGTCAAGCCTCGCGCATTGCGCGAGGAAAGTGTCACCAAGGAACACCAGTCGCGCCGCAGGCAACTCACCGCCATGCAGACAACGGCAGACGCTGGCAGCAGCGACTTGAGCAGCGAGCGCAATGCGGTAATCGAGAATAGCTGCTGCAGCCGGGCTGCCGGGCTAACGCGTGAGAGCGTCGGCAACAGCGATGCTGGAGCGAAAACCAGCCCTCCCTGCGCCAGGGCCGATGAGATCGCAACCGTCCAACTCAGCCCGAGCGCGGCGGCCACGCCCGCAAGAAGTCTGGAATGCGTAATGAGCGCGGACAGACTGTCCATCCGCAACGCCCCGGAAGCACCCCCCTCGACGCAATCGCGAAGGAATGATCGCCACAGCAGCGGGAAGCTCGACATCTCGGTGACGAGAACCAGCGTGGCCGCAACTCCCGCCGACGCGCCGATGAGGTCGCGACTGCGCGCGACCTGTCCTTTCTCGCGCGCCTTCTCGCGCCGACGTGGTGTCGCCTGCTCGGTCTGGTTGGATTGGGCCATAACGAAACGTGGTCAGTGCGCGAGTTTCAAAATCCTTTCCGAAGCGTCGAGTGCCGCGGCAAAGCGCGCATCGAAAAAGCGCGGCCAGAACGAAATCGCCCCCATCAGCAATGCCAGGCCCAGGACATTCTTCAGAGAAATGCCGATAAACAGCACCGGCAGCTGCGGCGAGGCCTTGCCGAGAAATCCCAGAGCCACATCGGCGAACAAGCTGGCCACCACGACCGGTGCCGCAATCTGCAGGCCCGCTACCAGCATGCTGGAACTGAAAACCAGCAGCGCTGAGATTGCGGGCCAGGTCAGGCACAAGCGCCCGGGCGGCAGATACGCGAACGTCCGCGCCAATCCGCGCAGCAACCACTGCGGCACGCTGAGTTGAATGAAAAGCTGCAGCACGACCAGTTGATAGAGCGTGGCCAGCACCGGCGAATCGGCCTGGCTGTCAGGATTGAGGACGCTCGCGAGCGAGTAGCCCATTTGCACTCCGCAAACCTGTCCCGCCAATTGAGCAGCCTCAAAGACGAACTGCATCGTGAAGCCAAGCACAAAGCCGATGGCGAACTCTTCGCCGAGCAGGATGGCAATGCCCGGTGCTCCCAAACCGGACGGGATTTCCGGCACGAAGGGCGTAAGAAACACCGTCAGCAGAAACGCAAGTCCCGCTCGGACGCGCAGCGGAATAGCAACGCTGCCGAGAAAAGGACTAACGACCAGCAGTCCGCTGACGCGCGCAAGCGCAATCATCCAGGTGAGCACCGTGCCAGGAAGCGCCCCGTCCATCGATACCCCAACAAGGTTGGCAAAAACAGTCATTTTCGAAAACTTCACTCGAATCCCGCGAATCTCAGTGCAAAAGCGAGTGGAAGTCGCTCCACATGCCGATCGTGAAAACCATCAGCCGCCGCAACATCCATGGCATAAGGAGCAACGCTGCCGTCGCCACCGCGGCCAGTCGCGGCACGGTCGAGATGGTCTGATCCTGCAGAGAAGTCAGCACCTGTCCGACGTTCACCAGCAGGCTAATCAGCGTGGCAATCGCGAGCAACGGCGCAACCAGCAGGAAAGCCATCGCAAGTGTGTTACGAAGCAGACCGATGATTTCCGAAGTCTCCATCTGTGCCTTTCAACTAAAGCTCCGCATGAGGGAGCCGATCAGCAGATTCCAGCCGTCGACCACCACGAATAAGAGAATCTTGAGTGGGGTCGAGATGACGACCGGAGGCAACTGCATCATCCCAACCGAGGTGGTAATCGCGGCCGTAACCAGGTCAATTACCAGAAAAGGAAGAAACAATGCGGCGCCGATGCGAAATCCCACTTGTAATTCGGACAGAAGATAGGCGGGTGCAACCACGCGCATGCCAAGATCGTCCGGCCCGGCCGGGCGCGGCACATGCGCCAGCTCGACAAACAGCGCCAGATCTTTTTCCCGGGTGTACTTCAGCATGAAGTGCCGAAGCGGTGCAGCCGCGCGCTCGAGCGCAACCATCGACGTGATCTTCCCCGCATCCAGCGGAACGAGCGCACCTGAATAGATGGCTGCTCCCACCGGCTGCATGAGAAAAAAAGTCAGAATGAGCGCGAGCCCGATGAGCATCTGGTTCGAAGGCGCAGTCTGCGTACCCAACGCCTGCCGCAGAAAATGGAACACGACCAGCAACCGGACAAAAGGTGTCATGCAGAGCACGATCGTCGGCAACAGGGTCAGCAGCGTGAGCAGAACGACGATGTTCCACGGAACGGAGTTCACCGGAAGGCCGTTGAGCGACAGGCCCGACGGACTTTGCACCTGAGAGCGAGCCCATAGATCGGGTGCAAGGCCGAGGGAAAACGGCACGACCGCGTACCAGCATCTTGAGCGTCTTTGCGTCGTCGTCATAACCGCGATTCCTCGGATGTATCTCCGCCGCCATCGGCCCTCGAGATCGGAGTCGCGTCGGGCAAGCGCGCCAGCAGTGTCACCGCAGACGGACTGGAGCCAATCAAGAACCTTTTTCGTTCAAATTCGACGACCACCACAAACCGTCGATCGCCGAGCGCGCGCGTTTCCCCCACCCGAAGCAGCTTCGGAGCTCCGTGGGTACGTGACTTCAGTGCTCCCCACCATCCTTCGAGCTTCCGCCGGACAATCGTGAACGCGACCGGCAACGCCTGCGGAACGGGGTTGGGGGGGGCAACCAGCATCAAGTGCGTCGGCGTAATTTTCATTCAGGCCAACTCCGTCAGTCGCACGGCAACATGATTGTTCACAATTTCAAATTCGCTCCAGGCAATCAGCGCCCCATTGATGCGCAGCGGCACGTCTTCGCCGACCACCCAGCGTGTGTCGACCAGACGGCCATTCTCCATCGCGACCAGATCGGCAACCGTAAAGTCAGGAACCGGAATTTCGATCGACAGCACACAGGGCAGCCCTTCGACGCGCGTCCAGGGATCCGCTGTGGGGATTTCAGGCTTAGGTTGAGCCGCGGCGCCCATTACGTCTGCACCAGAAATTCCGTGAAGTAGACATTTTCCACTCCGAGTGCGGGCGCGCGTTCCTGCAAGCCTCTCAGTATTCGTTCTTTGAGCTTCTGCTTGCCGTCTGCTGCGAGTAACTCTTCTGGCTGCGCGCTCGCGAGGACAGCGAGAACGGTGTCGCGCACCAGAGCAACTGGCGCTTCCTCTTTCTTGCCCGGCGGGCGTGACAAACCGAGCGTGACACCAACCCGCAGGTAAGAACGCGCACTGGCGCCGCCAACATTGACTACAAACGTTTCAAGAACCAGCGTGGCCTCAGGCGTGCCTTGGGTCGCCGCAACATTGGCGTGACTGCCCGGCCACAACCAGAAACATCCAGTCGCCATCGCGATCGCGGTCGCGACATAAATCCAGCCTTTCTTATTCGCCGCCCGCTTCTTGACCGCGCCGGGCGGAGATAATCTCGCGGTTCCCCCTTGATCACCGTCCTTCGAAGCATTCGAGTACGACGGCTCAGCCTGTAATCCGATCATGCAAACAGGAGTGCAAGCCGGATGCCCAGAGCCGGCAGGACGATTGCACAAAAGGGAGACCCGCTAAACGCGGCCAAATCATGGATTGGCCAAGCGTTTCGCTGCTTTCTGGCTATCCGTGCAAGCTAGAAGACAACCGCTTGCGTTCATCTAAGAGCGTTCTCATTGAGACTTTCTTATAAGGGCCGCGGGTTGTTCCCGCGGCCCCTGACCCTTCACACATCGGCGTCGGCGCCTATTGCTTGAGGTTAATTGTGTCCTGCGCGACCTGGTCGAACGTTGTCACAACGCGGGCATTCGCCTCATAGCTCCGCTGGGCAACGATCAAGTTCGCAAATTCGGTGGCAATGTCGACGTTCGATTGTTCGAGAGCGCCTCCCGAAAGCGTGCCAAGGCCGCCAGTTGTTGGCGCGCCAATCGTGGGCTGGCCCGATGCCAGAGTCGGCGAGAAATCGTTACCGCCATTCCGAGAAAGACCCTGCTCGTCGGCAAAGCTGGCGAGCGCGATCTGTCCGAGCACGGCGGTCGTTCCGTTACTGAAAGCTCCCGTGATCGTTCCATCGGAGCCGATGCTGAAATTTTCCAGCGTGCCACTGCTGGTGCCATCTTGTTGGATGGACGCCGTACTATCAGCGGCCGCCAACTGTGTGATCATCGGTGTCGACCCATTCAGCAAGTTCCAGTTCACACTCTGGGTGCTCGCTCCATCCGCGAATCCGCTGATACTGATGCCCGTGATATTGACCGGGGGCGTATTTGCAGATCCACTCCCAATCGTGTCGGAAAGTAGGTTTCCGTTGCCGTCGAAAGTCAGGGTCCCGGTCGACAAGATTCCAGTCTGCGCGGTGCCATTGACTGGGTTGAGGTCGCTTGCGGGGATCGAAACCTGATAGCTCCAGGTATTGGTTCCAGTATTGGTGTAGGTGAACGTGAGCTGATGAGGGGCGCCAAGCGAATCGTAAATGGTGGCTTGCGTTGAGTAGGTGGCGCCGACTCCGCCGGTGGCGTCGAGGTTCGTCGTCATGGAAATATTGGCGGTAGGAGTAGCAGGACTACTCGTTCCGGCTCCGAGGGCGAGCGTACCGAGTCCCTGACTGGTGTTGACGACCCCTTTGACTGCCTGATATCCCAGCACTTGCTGACCGTCGGCGGTTTCAAGCAGGTTATCGGTTCCGACTTCAAAATTCCCCGCTCGCGTGTAGCTCTGCACTCCGTTCTGCTCGACTACAAAGAACCCATTGCCGTTGATGGCCACATCCGTCGCTATGCCGGTAGAAGTGACATCGCCTTGCGTGAAATCGGATGGCTGGGAGGCGACTTCGACACCCGCGCCCCGCTGGATCGGATCGCCGGCGCCATCTGAGCCAAGATTCTGGTAGAACAGGTCGGCAAACTGGATCTGCTGATCCTTGTATCCGATGGTGTTGAGGTTGGCCAGATTGTTAGCGACCGTGGATAGAGCCGTCGAACTGGCATCCAATCCGGAGAGCGGCACTGAGAATGAAGGCATATGGACTCCTTAATGAGATACGGAATTGAGACTTGCACTTGGCACCGGTGTGGGTGTTGAATTCGTGATGGCCCCGGCCTGCGCGCTACCGCTTGAACCGGATGTACCGGAGGCGTCGGCAACCAGCGTCTGCATGGACTGGTCAATCTGGGTAAGCTCGCTGAGCGACTGGAACTGTGCCAGTTGGGCCACAAACTGATTCGGATCCAGCGGATCGATTGGGCTCTGCGCCTGAAGTTGCGCCGATAATAGCTGCAGGAACATCGTATCCAGTCCCCCCGTGTCGTCGGTCGTCGATGACGAGGAAGACGAGAAACTGCTCGCCGACGAGGCTGCCGAAGAAGCAGAATGAGAACCAAGTGACTGCAGTAGCGGAATGTACATACAACCTCCTAAGCAAGAATGCTGACGCGTGTCTCCAGCGGCTCCTTGGAGACTTCCGCGGGGCAACTGATTTCTGATTCGTTCGCCGCAACTTTCGAAGGCGAAGCCGCAGGTTGAGTGTTCGAAGTTTGAGAGAAATTCTGCCGCGGCTGCCCTTGCTGAAAGCTTGTCGCAGTTTGCACGCCCGCGCGTCCATTGTCGAAATCGATGGCAGTGAGGTTCAGATGCTGGCTTTTCAGCCCGGCTGCCAGGCCTCCTACTTCAGAGTTGAACCATCGCGAGAGATCGCGGTCGCCATGGATTGCCACGCCCACCTGGCTTTGCTCCACAATCGTGTGAATCTCGACATTGCCGAATGCCGCCGTGCGGACGCCGACATGCATTTGCAGCGCTGCCGCGTCCGGTATTAAATGCGCTGATGGTGACGTCGCGGCCGCATCGGCGGGAACAGGCGCAGAGTCGAGCATTTGCTGCGCAGGCGGAAGACCGGACGGAGTACTGGATTTTTCCGGAACCATAGGAGCGTCCATCGTTGATCCCGGTACGACCTGACCGGCGGCGCTGGCCGTATCGCGCGGCACTACCGGTGTCGGGGTAGGAATGCTGAAACTATTTGAGGAAGATAATTTCTCATCACCCGGTACTACAGGCGACGAACTCGTACCGCTCAATGGATCAGGCTTCCCATCCGTCCCGTCTGCGCCGCCGGCCTCTTTGGAGTCGGCAACTGCCGGCGCGCCAGGTGCTGAGGCCGCGGTCGAATTGGGATCAGGGTATGACACAAAATCGCTCGCGTGCAGACCAGTGATGTTTGGATTATCCGTTGTGGGCGATACCATGGCAGGATCGCTCGGAACCGTCTGAACCGAAGTATCCTCATCCGCTGCCGTCGAGCCCCCGGTCGCAACGGAACTACGCAACGGCAAAGCTGGCGATTGGTCGTTGCGGAGAGCATTCGTGGATTTGACCTTCGTTGCATTGATCGGTGGCAACTCCGGCTTGAACGCGCTTGGCTTCATTTTGTCAAACGTCGAAATCCCAAGTTGGGTCGGCAAAGAACCCGCATCAATACCTTCTCGATCGAACTTCGCAATACTCGATGACGATTTTGACAACGGTTCCGAAACTTGGCGCCCCATCGAAGAAAATACCGTGGAAGACCGCAGTGGCGGCGATGCTGCCCCCATATCGACGGAGCGAAAGTTGCCAACGGTTTCGACAACACCAGCGATCTGGTCGCTTACCGCAACAACGCTCGACAGATTGCTGATTACCTCAGAACCGGGCGTCGCTGCAGTCGATGGTGGCGTGAAAGAACTCGAATCGGGAGACTGGGACGCCTCCGGACCCGTCGCTAGTCCTGTGGAACTCTCGGCCAACGCGGCTGCGGCCGTGATCCCATCGTCGCCGAGAGTTGGGCGCAAGGATGCTTTCTCAATCGAGGGAATCTCGGGCGAAAGCGCGCTAACGCTCGACACAATGTCGGGGGCATCGAAAGCGTCTTTGCTGCTGCCAGCGGATTGAATGACTGTCGAGCGTGCGACATCCGATGTCTTCTCCGCGCCCGGCTCGATGGAATTCCTGGCTATGTTCGACGCAACGTTCCGCGGTGCCGGCGCCGAATTACTGAAAATCGTTGGAACAAACGACCAAGCCAGATCCGCCGGACCACCCGTCTCTACTCCTGCCGTTGCGCCGGAGCTCGCGCTGACAGAAGATGACATTTCTGCGCCTGGATCGGCTGTGCCTCTGCCGACAGATGCAGACACATCGGAAGTGACAGGCTGGAAAATCGGCAACAACACCGGCACAATCAGATTTCCCGTCTGGTTGACCGGCTCCGGCTTGGCCTGCTGCGCTTCGTTCGTGACTTCAGCCGGGCCTGCCACAATGCGCATCGAAACCGGACCAATCGGCGTCTGAAGACCACTCGCCATCTTCGCGCTCGCGCCCGAAGCGGAACCGAAATTTGCACTCGCCGTCTGGTCCGACTCCGCTCCCGCCTTACCTGCACTCTGTCTTGCCGTCGCCGGTGCGCTCCTTATCTCTGCTCCGACGCTTTCCTTACAACCAGTGGTGGGTTTTCTGCTCGCCGCATCGGAATAACCAGCCACTTGCCTCGTTTGCTCGGAACACTCTGAATCGTGATCACCGCCGGGAATCGACGACCTGGGCCCCACTATAGTTGGCGGTGCCGCGATGGTTCCCTCGTGCGTGGAATGCGCCAGCGCGTCGGCGAAGCTAACATGTCCCGGCTCGGAGATCGAGATCTCCCCCGATCCTTTCGTGACTCGTGTCGTTTCCGTGTTGGGAAACATTTCCACTCGCATCGCAATCCCTCAAATCGAAATGCAGGCTGAGCGCCAAAGCGACGCGGCAGAGCGGCTGACACAGGTTTTATGGCGAACGCAATGATTTCAGGGAGTTACAGCGGCACGCCGGCAAACGCAAGCGATCATGGGAGATTGCCGGAGCAGCGTGCGGCAACGATTGCCCAGTGCAGCAGGGCAAAATCAGCCGTTCCGCCGCTGCCAGCGCTGCAATAGATAAGCCGCGTCCAGTTCTTTCTGTTGCCGTCGCATTTGTTCGATCTGATAAGCGTGGCGCGCGCGCGCGCGCAGAGAATCGAGTGCCTCGCGATCCCGATAGGCCTTTTGATAAGTCGCCGCCGCCCGGTTGCGCGCGTCTTGCAGTTGGCGAACTTCGTTTTCAATCTGTCGTCGAAATTGCTGAAGCTGGTCGCGTAGCAGGCTCGCAAACTGCAAATCGGCACCGGTTCGTCCCACACTCAGCGCGTTCGCATCGGCCAGCGCGGACTCGGCGAGAAACTTGTCGAACTGCGCCATCAATTCCTGCTTACGAGCTAGCTGAAAGGATGCTTCCTGGAGCGCGAGCATGCGCTGGTGCTCGATGCTGTAGCGCAGTCGACGTAGCGGCTCAAGCGCGAAACGAAACGGCATAATCCAGTCAAACAGACAAAGCCATCAGGCGCGCCACCGAATCTTGCATGGCGGCGGCTTCGTGCGTCGATTGCATCAGAAATTCAAGCAACAACGGCAGCAATGCAATCGCCCGGTCCAGATCCGCATCGCTGCCCTTCTGGTAGGCACCAATCCTGATCAGTTCCTCGGAAGCTTTGTAGCTCGCAAACAGACGCCTGACCGAGTTCGCCATCGCGAGATGCTCTGCGGAAACCACCGCCGGCATGATGCGGCTGACGCTCTCAAGAATCGCGATCGGCGGATAATGCCCTTGCGCCGCCAGCCGGCGGTCGAGCATCACATGGCCGTCGAGCAGAGCGCGCACCGCGTCTGCCAGCGGATCATTCTCGTCGTCGCCTTCCATCAGCACGGTATAGAAGCCCGTTATGCTCCCGGAAACGAACGAACCAGCCCGTTCCAAAAGCCGCGCCAGGAGCGTGAAAACCGATGGCGTGTACCCCTTCGCTGTCGGTGGTTCTCCGGCTGCCAGTCCAATCTCCCGTTGCGCCATCGCCAGCCGCGTCAGTGAATCCACCACCAGCAGCACGTTTTTCCCGCGCGCACAAAAGTATTCGGCGATGGTCGTGGCAGCCAGTCCTGCGCGAATTCGCAGCAGTGGATCTTGGTCGGAAGTGGAGACCACCACCACCGAGCGCCGCCGTCCTTCCAGACCGAGCGCATGGAGCAGTTCACCGACTTCTCTGCCCCGTTCGCCGATCAGCCCTAGAACCGTGAGATCCGCATCGGTGTTGCGCGCCATCATCCCAATGAGCGTGCTCTTGCCCACCCCGCTGCCTCCGAAAATTCCCACGCGCTGGCCGCGTCCGCAAGTCAGAAAAGCGTCGATGGCGCGAATGCCGCAACCAAGCGGTTGCTGGATGAGCGTCCGCGTCAGGGCCAGCGGTGCTTCCCGGTCAAGCGGATAGCGCTCGCCGCAGCCGGACGCCGCGCCTCCGTCGATGGGATCTCCCGCTCCATCCAGCACTCGCCCCAGGACCTGTTCGCTCAGACATAGTGAGGGCCGCCGTCCGAAGACCACTACCTCGTCCCCATAACGAATGCCGGCTGGCCGCCGCAGCGCCATCGACAATACCGTGTGGCCGCGGAATCCCACAATCTCTCCCGGCCAGCGCCGTCCCCGCGAGTCGATGATCTCGCAGGCTTCGCCGACCGTCGAGAACGGCCCCTCCGATTCGATCAGCTGCCCGACAACTTGCGTAATCTTGCCACGCCAGCGTAACGGCGAAGATGCATCGAGATGAGAAAAATAAGGGAAAAGCAGCGGCTGATTCATGGGCGCTGCTCTGTCGCCGAAGCGCCCGATGCTGGTGAAAATGCAGGAGATGCTGAGGGCCCCGCCGAAGAAACCGGAGCCCTCGGACGCTCCGCCAGCAAATCGAGCAATCCCGTTTCGATTTCTTTAAGTTGCAATTCCAGTCCGGCTTCGGATGACCCGAGCGACGTTTCAATATGGCATTCTCCTGTGCTAAGCGCCGGATCTTCGTGCACCTCCGGCACCGGCGTCCCTTCCGTCTGACAGGCGAAAAAGTGCCGCCAGTCAGCTGCCTGCTGCACATTCACATACAGGTCAACCTTGCTCCCCGCATCCAGCTTTTCCAGCGTCACTCGTACGATTCCTGCCAGAAGATGCGGATCAAGCTGCGCTTCCCGATGAATGACCTTACGCGCAATGGCCAATGCAAGCTGCACCACTTCTCCCTCGACTCGGCGGTAGTAGGCGGCGCGCTCCCGCGCGAATTGGTCGAGCGCCTGCCGGATCTGTTCGCGGCCCTGGCAAACAGCGGCATCGAGTGAAGCCTGCAGTTGTTGTCGTGTGGCCTCGCGCCCGCGCTCAAAAGCTTCCGCTTGCTGGCGGCGGCTGCGCTCTTCGGCGGATTGTTCCGCGCTCACTCCAGCAACGCCGCCAGCGATGTGAGCTTCCGTGTAACAGAAGAGCTCCTCTTCGGCGGCTCGTGTCAGTTGGGGCGCGCTAGACGACATATTCCTCCTGCGCCTCCGCGCTCAACACCAGTTTTCCTTCCGATTCCAGCTTGCGCGCCGATTCCACAATTTCCCGCTGCGCCTGGGTGACGTCCTTCGAACGCACCGCGCCCAGCACCTCCATGTCTTCTTTCAGCATCTCGACTGCGCGCGACGACATCGACTTGAAAATCAGGTTCTTCAGCTCTTCGGACGCGCCTCGCAGTGCAAGTGCCAGCGTTTTCTTATCGAGTTGGCCAAGCAGTTCGCGAATCCCGGCTTCCGGTACTCCCAGCAAGTCTTCGAACGTGAACATCAGGTTGCGGATCGCGAGCGCCATCTTGGGATCGTCTTTCTCGATGTTCTCGAGAATTCCCTTGCCGGTGTTGGGATCAAGCTGGTTCAACATATCCGCCGCACCCTTAAATCCCGCATACGCGCGCCTGCTTTGTTCGCCGAGCGACTCCAGTCTCTTATGCAGCGCAAGGGAGACCTTTTGCGCCACTTCCGGAGAGAACTGTCGCAACTGCGCGAGCCGCTTCACGGTTTCGGGACGCGTTTCTTCCGGCAGCCGCATGAGCAGCGCTGAAGCCTGGCGCGCATTCAAATGCGCCAGGATCAACGCGATCGTCTGCGGATGCTCGACCTCCAGAAACTTGGCCAGCTGCTGCGGATCCGCTTTCTGCAGGCTCTCCAGTTGCACCACGCTCATCTCCGCCGCTCTCGAAACCTGATCGAGTAATTGCTGTGCGCCGGTGTCGCCAAAAGCCTTCACCAGCAACTTCCGGGCATAATCGGCGCCGCCTTCCGCAAGGTATCCTTGCGTCAGCGTGAGCTGGTAGTACTCCTCCAGTACGGAGAGCGCCGTCTCTGGCTTGATATGCTCCATCTCAGCGATACGCGCGGTAAGCCTTTGCACCTCCGGCTCCGCAAGATTGCGGTAAATATGGCTGGCGGCCTCTTCGCCCAGCAAGACCATTAGCACCGCCGCTTTTTGTAATCCGTGATTCGCTGCTTGTGCCATGTCTGTTCTCTGTACGCCTTTTTCTTCCAATCACAGCGCTCTCGGATCCGGGCTCAACCCGCGCGGAATCTCCTATTTGCCCTTGGGCTGCTCCCGGATCCAACTCTGCACCAGCCGGCTGGCAGCCGCCGGGTCCGACCTGATCTTTTCATTCAGTTCTTTCCTCATAATCTGTGCGCGCTTCGCATCTTCGGTACCAGCGGGCAGCTCGATTCCCGCGAGCGCTCCGGCGGCGCCAGCCGGCGCGCCCAGCGGTTGCGCCAGCCGCTGCGGAATCTGACGGAAAGCGTCCATCGCTTGCTTCTTCACTGGCCGCAGCACCATGGCATAGACGAACAGAAATAACAGCGTGATCCCTACGTATCGCAGTGCTCCCAGCCAGGGCTGCACCAGCAGGCGGTATTTATCGATCTTTCCCGGAGGCGGCACAATTTCCGCGGGAGCCGTCTGGAAGGAGAGATTTTCGAGTGCGAGCAGATCGCCGCGCTGCTCATCGACACCAATCGCTGCCCGCGCCAGTTTCTCGATGGCGGTCATTTCTTCCGGCGTACGCTTCCGCCGCACGCTCGTCGTCTTACCGTCTTTTTCCTGACGGGTTTCGCTCGCATCATCCACCAGCACGGAAGCAGTGATCCGCCGTACCCTTCCCGCGGGCTGCGAGACGCGCCGCACGCTCTTGCTCACAGCGTAGGTCGCACTCTCCGATTTCGACGACTGATTATCGGCCAGGGCCGTAATCGCTGAACTCGCCGCCGCCCCTCCCGGAAGGTTCGAAGCGGTACCCGGCACACCGGCCGGCCCCGCGCCCCCAGCCAGCTCTTCCGACTTCTGCTGCGACAATGGAGTCGTAGCTTTTGGATCAAACGTTTCCGAAGTGTCTTCGCTCGTGCTGAGGTCGTAATCAACATGCACGCTGGCCCGCACATGCTCGGCGCCCACCACCGGCTCGATGGCATGTACCGCGGCTGCCGCCAGTTCCTCGTCGTCGTCAAAGGAAGCTCGCCCCGAGCCTCCTCGCCTCGCCACAAAAGGTGTGGCCGTGTCCGCATCCACCACCGTCACGTTCTCCGGCCGCAATCCGTCGACTGCGCTCGCCACCAGTTGCGGGATGGCCTGCTGCGCATCCTTCGAAAGCGTACCGCCGCGCGTCTTCACAATCACTGCCGCTTTCGAATCGTGCTCCTGCTCGGTGAACAGCGATTCGCGCGGCAGCACGACGTGAACGCGCACCGCTTCAATTTCTCCCAGCGTCTGCAGTGTGCGCTCCAGTTCTCCTTCCAGAGCGCGCTGGTAGTTCACTTTCTCACTAAAATCGGATCCCGCCCAGTTGGGTGTATCGAACAATTCAAAGCCCAGCCGGGCATTGCGGGGAAGGCCTTGGGCAGCAGTTTCGATCCGCGCAACATCGACGTCTTCCGATGGAACCAGAATGCTGGCGCCATCGGGGGAGATTTCGTAAGGAATATTTTTCTCAGCCAGCCGGCCCGCCAGCGATTGCGCATCGGCGGGTTTCAACCCGGAATAAAGCGTGACGTTCTTCCCGTGGTCGAAAAGCGCGACGAACCCCCAGAGCACCAGACCGACCACCAGCGCGCCTCCGGCCAGCAGAAGCTTCTGCTGCACGCTCAGCCCGCGCAGAAAATCCTGGATCTGTTTAAGTCCCTGATTCAATCGGCCCGTTTCCTCCAGCGGCCCAGCCGCAGAAAAGCGAAGAAGTGTTTTTCTTCCTCAATCCGACTTCTATTTCTGGCTTTCCTAGAATTGCATGTTCGAAATCTGCTGGTAGGCCTGCACGATCTTGTTGCGTACCTGCATCATCAGTTGAAATGAGAGGTCGGCCTTTTCGACCGCGATCATCGCGCTATGCACGTCGGCCCCTTTGCCGTTGAGCAATTGCGCCACCTGGGTTTGCGCCTCGCCCTGCGCGCCCTCCACCGCGTCCATCGACTGCTGCAGGGTGCTCATAAAATCGCCCTCGCCGCTTTCGACCCCGGCTGCAGGAGTTCCACCTGCGGTGCCCGGCGCGGCGATGTCGGCGGGCAAAATGCGAAGCGGAGAAATCGTATTGTTCATCTGTGGCCTCCAGACTCCTGTCATTACTGCAACAGGTTAAGCGACTGTTGGATCATGTTCTTGGTGGCTTGCACGGCGGAAGCATTCAATTCATAGGCTCGCACCGCGCTCAGCAGGTCGGTCATCTCTTCGACCGGATCGACCTGCGGGTAGGCCACATAGCCTTCTGCATTGGCGTCGGGATGTCCCGGTTCGAAGCGCATCACTGGAGGCCGCGCATCGTTGACTACCGCCGCGACCCGCACTGCCGCCTGATTTTCCTGCTGCATTCCTCCAAGCGCCAGCGAAAAGCGCGAGCGCGGCTGCGACTGAAAGATCACCATCTGGCGCCGGTACGGGCCACCTCCGGGCGTGCGCGTGGTCTGGGCATTCGCCATATTCGCGGCTACCACCTCGGCACGTTGCCGCTCGGCTCCCAAGGCCGATCCGCTCAACTCCAGCATTCCAAATAGATTCACGACGTGTTTCCTCCGTTGATGGCGAGCGAAAGGCGGTGAAATTCTGCTTTTAGAAATGCCACCGCAGTCTGAAACCGCAACTGGTTTTCGGCCAGCAGCAGCGACTCCCGCTCGACGCTGACGTTATTGCCATCCGGCCGTTCGTTCAGGCCGCGAATTTCATAGACCGCCGGATGCATCATGGGCTCCCCGTTCAACTCCTCTCCGGCCATCGCCTGCTCGATCTCTCCTGCAAACGTCCGTAGGTCGCGTGCGTGATAGCCCGGCGTATCGATGTTTGCGAGGTTAGACGCCAGGACCTGATGACGGAAGGCGCTCTGGTCGAGCGCCCGCTCCAGACCCCGCATCAACGGCGTTTCAATCAGACTCCCTTCACTCATGGATGCACTCGCTCCTGTAATTGCTACGCGGCGGCAAGCCGAATGCGCGAACTTTATTCCGCACCGTTCGCAGGCTGACCCCAAGCAGTTCCGCGGCCCGTGCCCGATTTCCGCCTGTCGCATCCAGCGTCATCGAAAAAAGCTGCCGCTCCATCTCTTCGAGTGACAGCCCAGCCTTCCACTCGGGCGCGCGCAGCTGCGGCGGAACTGGAATCCTCCCATGTTCGAAGGCCTCGAGCCCGATCTCGCCGCCGTTCGAAAGCGCAACGGCGCGTCGCACAAAGTTCGCCAGCTCCCGGACGTTCCCCGGCCACGACTGTTGTCCCAGGCGCGCGATCAGTTCTTCCGAAAGCCGCGTCGTACTTCCGCGCGCGCTGTAGAGCTGCGCGAAATGACAGGCCAGTTCCCGCACATCGCCAGGCCGCTCGCGCAATGGCGCCAGCGCCACCGGAATTACGTTCAGCCGGTAATAAAGATCGGCCCGGAAACGGCCCTCCGCGATGGCGGTTTCGAGCGGACGGTTCGTGGTCGCAATCACCCGGATATTGACTCTCACTGTTTGGTTCGATCCTAGTCGTTCAAACTCGCGTTCTTGCAGCACGCGCAGCAACTTCGGCTGTAGCGCCATCGGCATCTCGCCTACTTCATCGAGCAGCAGCGTTCCCCCGCTTGCCATTTCGAATTTCCCCGGACGCGCGCCCACCGCCCCGGTGAAAGCGCCGCGTGCGTGCCCGAATAGTTCGCTTTCGAGCAGTGTTTCCGGAAACGCCACGCAATTGACGGCGACGAACGGTCCCGTCTTGCGTGCGCTCTGCCGATGGATGAAGCGTGCTACCAGTTCTTTACCCGTCCCGCTTTCAGCCTCGATCAGCACATCCGCGTCGCTCAATGCCGCCTGCCGTGCGCGGGCCAATGTCTGCAACCACGCCGAAGATTGCCCAATCAGTGGTTCAACCTCCTTGTTCCCTCCTCTATTCTGTAGTTCGGCGCGCCGCAATACCTGGTCGACGGTCAGCTCCAGTTTCTCGAACGACACCGGCTTCACCAGGTAGTCGCACGCTCCATTGCGCATCGCTTCGACCGCATCCGGGACGCAGGCATAGGCAGTCAACAGAATCACCGCCGTGCATGCGTTTGCAGTTTGTACCTCACGCATGAGTTCGAATCCGTCGCATCCTGGCATGCGCACATCGGTGATTACCAGACGGTGCAGTCCCGGGCGGAACTTCGCCAGCGCGTCGCTGCCATTGACCGCTACATCCACCTGCCATCCCCGGCGCGCAAATCGGGCTTCCAGGGCCGCGCGCATTCCTGCGTCATCGTCCGCGATCAGCAGCCGTTTCATGACGGCGCTCCCGCTGCGGATGCGCCGGCAATCCCGGGCGCACAGTTATCCAGGGGAATGTCGGACAACGCTTGTGACGCAGAAGGCAAAATCAAACGGAATGTTGCCCCGTGTCCCGGCCGGCTTTCGGCCACAATCGTGCCGCCGTGCTGCTCGAGAATGCGTCGGCAGACGGCCAGGCCCAATCCCGAACTGCCGGGACGCGTGCTGAATCCAGCGTCAAAAATGCGGGGCAGATCCTCGTCCGCGATCCCCGGCCCGGTATCGCGCACTTCAATCTCAATGCCCGCCCGCCCGCGGTCGGCGCCGCGAATCGACAGCCATCCCCCGCACGGCATGAAACGAAATGCGTTCAGCGCAAGGTTGAGCAATACCTGTTCCAGTAGGTGCCGGTCGGCCTGAATCGGCAATCCCGCCAGCCCGTTGATGATCTGGATCTCCACGCGGGCCTGGTGCGCCAACGGCATCAGGAAGTCATAGGCCCATCCCAGCAGATCGCCCGCATCCATGCGTGCCCGCTCCGGTGGAGGCGCATTATGCAGGTCGAGCACATTGTTCACGGTCGATGACAATGTGCGCAGTCCCGCCTGCACGTGCTCGATCCAGCGGCGGCTTTCGCCCTCCAGTCCGGACTCGGCCAGCAGTCCGGCGAATAATTCGAGGCTCCCCAGCGGATTGCGGATTTCGTGCGCCAGCAGTGCTGACATCTCGACCAATGCGCTTTGTCGGCGCAGGCTTTCCGAATCCCGCTCCATTTGTTTCGCTGCGCTGATATCCCTGAGAATGAATACGGAACTCGCATGGTTCGGCTTGCGTTCGAGGCAGGCATGGCGAACGGCGATCCATGCGGTACATGTCTTCGCGTCCAGCGCTTCCTTCGCGTCGCCATCCGAGGAAACCTGCATCTTCAACTCGCGCTCTTCTCCGGGTTGCCATTCACGTTCGAGCACGGTGGAAAGCGCCCGCGGCAAAGCCTCCACTCTTTCAAACCTGCCGCCCAGCAACCTGGCCGCCTCGGGATTGATGGTCGAGATGTGGTTACCGTTCTCGATCACCAGAATGCCGCAGGGAAGACCCTCGAGAATCCGGCGCAGGCGCTCACGCATGCGATGGTTTTCCTCCAGGCTGACCGTCAGGCTGCGGTTGGTCACTTCGAGCTCATGCCGCAAATGCGCTACCTGCCCGTGCAGTTGTCCATACGTGCGCTCCAGAGAACCGGCCGCCTCTGTGAACGATCGGAACGCGCGGGCCAGAGGATGATCGGCTTCGCCGGCAGGTTCGCGGGATGGCGGAATCGAGGTGGACATACGATGTCTTTTTGCAAAACCAATGCCAGCCCGGCATATATTGCCTTAGAACGTTCTCATGGGGGGCTCAGGGGGAGATGTCCTATCGCTCTTGACTCGGGCTTGTCATGCCAGATACCGGCAACATCAGGTGCGCGGGACGGATTACAGGCTGGTCGCCGGCAAGAATCACCGCCCGCTCAATCACGTTTTGCAGTTCGCGCACATTGCCGGGCCAGTCGTGAGCCCGCAGCCGCGCCATCGCTTCGTTTGAAAATCTCGGCGTCTCGCCGCCGGCACAAAATTTCTCCAAGAAGTACTCTCCCAACCGAGCCACATCTTCGACCCTCTCCCGCAGCGCTGGAATCTCCAGGGGAAACGTGGACAGACGATAGTAGAGGTCTTCCCGGAACTTACCCTCACGCACTAGCTTGAGCAGATCGACGTTGGTCGCTGAAATCACGCGCGCGTCGACCCGTACCACCTGAGAACTCCCGATCCGCTGCAGTTCTTTCTGTTCCAGAAACCGCAGCAGCTTAGGCTGCAGATTCAGCGGCATGTCTCCGATTTCGTCAAGGAACAGAGTCCCGAGATGAGCCGCTTGAATCCGCCCGGCATACGATTGCAGCGCTCCCGTGAAAGCACCCCTCGAATATCCGAACAGTTCCGCTTCAAGCAGTGTTTCCGGAATGGCCGCACAGTTCACCACAGCCAATGTATGGCTAACGCGCGGACTTAACTGATGCAGTGCACGCGCCACCAGTTCCTTGCCGGTGCCTGTCGGTCCCGTAATCAGCACAGTGGTATCCCGCCGCGCCACCAGATGTGCCATGCGATAGACAGGCAGCATGCTCGCCGAAGCGCCAATCATGCCCGGAAGAACAACTTCTCGGCAGCCCGGCAGCGGCGCGTGAACCTTTGTAATTCCTTCGGAAACAGACTTCTCGCATTCACGCTGGTTGTCGTCTTTTTCGTCTGCGTTATTCTCGGCGCGAGCCAACTGCTTCGGCAGATCCACCGTCGGCGACGCGAGTGCACTTGACGGAGCGTCGCCTCCGTTATCGAGAAGTACGACCTCAACGTCCGGGTAGCGATGGCGCACAATCTGGCTGAGTTCCTCCGCGTCCAGATCCGGAAGCCGCCGGTCCAGAAACAGAACCTGCCACAGCCCGTTTTCCAGATGGCCCAGCGCTTCGGCACCTCCGCTTGCCTGCTCGATACGACGCGAGCCCGGGAGCAGACTTGCTACCAGCCGGTCGCGAACCGCACTGCTGGGGCTGGCCACCAGGAAGTGGCCCGTGTGATTGGGAAGAACCGGAAACGTCGTCATGCACACGATTGGAATCGCGAACGATTAGAAAGCGATTAGATGAACATTAGAAGAGTCTGAAAAAGGGAAACCGTGGTGTGTTTCAGCCGGCAGGTTTTTCTTTACATGAGGTGATCAGACATGCTTCCGGCAATTTCTGCCTCATTGCATCATGGTCTGATTATTTCTCGACAAAAACCAATTCGCCATTTTCAACCTTGATGTCCTTGACATTCGTCGGCAGCTTTAGCTGATCGCGCTGCTCGGCTAGTCTCTTCTGCAGCACGTCATTCACAAGCGAGACGGGAACCGACAGGTCTCCGAGCTTGACCTCGGTGGCGTCGAACGTGGCATAACCGTCTTTGGCGTGAAGATGTCCCGCGAGCGTAAGGTAAACATCCTTGCCCGCAATCTGCGTAAGAAACTGTCCGCGGACCACATCCCCATCCATGGAGACCTGATAGTCTTTGATGTTGGGTACCGGGCCGGGAAACTCCATCGAACCGCTGGGCGCGGCAGAAGCCGAAGGACCATTCGTGGGGCCTGTTCCGTGCGTTGCCGCTTCCGGCAGAAGACCTGCCGCCTGCGCAAGAGCGGCATTCAGTTCGCCTGCATTCATCCGCACTTCGCTCTCCCCATCGCCCGGCGCCTTGGCCTGGACGAGACGGTTGAGTTTCTCCTGAAATGACTGGGCACTGGCAGCCGCCGCCGCAGGCGGTGCGGGCGTAGCAACGGGCGCCGGTCTCCGCAAGACCAGCACCAGCGTCAGAATCGAGATCACCAGCGTTGCGAAACTGATGGTGCGTTGCAGCTTCAAGGCAGCTCCCCCCCACATCATGGTAGGTGCTTAACGACCGAGATTTTAGATGACGGAGGTGACGGAACCTGCGGTCTGGAAGCCGGGGGCGGGAGAGAAAATAGACCTCAGCGGATAGGTCGAGTGGTCACTC
>Ga0187887_10000144_pt1 | contig 70555 bp, 48 predicted proteins | sample June2016WEW_7_10_FD_132977 | JGI IMG/M metagenome (GOLD analysis project Ga0187887, IMG submission 132977) | Peatland microbial communities from SPRUCE experiment site at the Marcell Experimental Forest, Minnesota, USA - June2016WEW_7_10 | ecosystem: Environmental > Terrestrial > Soil >... | reverse complement strand
TTCGTCGCCCTGACGCTCTCGCCGACCATGTGCGCCCTGTTCCTCAAGGACGAGAAACACGCCAAGCATGGGCGCTTCTACATGACCGTGGAACGCGCTTTCGACGCCATGCTCGCCGGCTACACGCGCGGCCTCGATTTCGTGCTCGCGCGCCAGCGGGCGACCATGGTCGTGTTCCTGCTCACGGTTGCGACCACGATCGCGCTGTACATCGTGATCCCGAAGGGCTTCTTCCCGCAGCAGGACACCGGAATCATCGTGGGTCTCTCCGACGCGCCCCAGGATATCTCCTTCGACGAGATGGTGCGCCGCCAGCACGCGCTCCTGGATGTCGTTGGGCGCGATCCGGACGTGGAGAGCTACGGCACGGTACTCGGCGGCAGTCGCCCCATCAACAACGGCTTCGTGATCATCGGGCTCAAGCCGCGCGATGAGCGCAAGGCCGATGCCGACCAGATCATCAACCGCCTGCGCCCGCAGCTCGCCAAGGTCTCGGGCGCAACGCTCTTCATGCAAGCCGCGCAGGACCTCAATATCGGCGGCCGCACCAGCCGCACGCAGTATCAATACACACTCACCGACTCGGACATCGACGAGCTCAACGACTGGTCGCCGCGGCTGCTCGAGAGACTGAAGAAGCTCCCGATGCTGCGCGACGTGGCGTCCGACCAACAGACGACCAGCGGCATGGTGTCGCTCACCATCGACCGCGACCAGGCTGCGCGCTTCGGCATCCAGCCCGCGGCGATCGACCAGGCCATGTACGACGCCTTCGGCCAGCGCCAGGCGGCGCAATTCTTCACGCAGGCCAACAGCTACCACGTCATTCTCGAGATCCCGCCCGCGCTGCAGACCGATCCCGCATCGCTCCATAAGCTGTATCTCAAGTCCCCGCTGACCGGCCAGATGGTGCCGCTCTCGGCGATGACACGCTACGACACCCAGCACGTCACCTACCTGTCCATCAATCACCAGGGACAGTTCCCCGCGGTGACGCTGTCCTTCAACCTGGCGCCCGGCGCCGCGCTCGGCGATGCGGTGAACGCGATCACCAAAGTCTCCGCGGACATGCACCTCCCCGCCACCATCGTGGGTACTTTCCAGGGAACGGCCCAGGCATTCCAAAGCTCGCTGAAGACCCAGCCCTATCTCATTTTGGCCGCATTGGTCGCGGTCTATATCATTCTCGGCATGCTGTACGAGAGCTATATCCACCCCTTGACCATTCTCTCGACGCTCCCGTCGGCCGGCGTCGGCGCTCTCCTGGTGCTGCTGATTTTTCACATCGAGCTGTCGGTGATGGCATTGATCGGCATCATCCTGCTGATCGGTATCGTGAAGAAGAACGGCATCATGATGGTGGACTTCGCGATCCAGGCGGAACGCGAGCAGCGTTTGTCCCCGCACGACGCCATTCGCCAGGCCTGTCTGTTGCGATTCCGCCCCATCATGATGACCACCATGGCCGCGCTCCTCGGAGCATTGCCTCTCGCGCTCGGCCATGGGACGGGATCGGAATTGCGCCGGCCGCTGGGATACACCATGGTCGGCGGGTTGATCGTGAGCCAGGCGCTGACGCTCTTCACGACGCCCGTCGTGTACCTCTATCTGGATGAATTCAGCCTGTGGCTCAAAGGCCGGCGCCGAAAAGGACAGGAGCTGCCCGCCCATGGGAGCTCCCCGACCGCCGGTGGAACCGCGTCCATGGAGGGATCGCCTTGAAGATCCTGTTAGTCGAGGATAACGAGCGTGTCAGCCAATTCGTGGTCAAGGGCCTGCAGGAGGCCGGCCATACCACGGACCACGCGGTCAATGGCCGCGATGGCATGTTCCTCGCCGCGAGCGAACCCTATGATGTGATCATCATGGATCGCATGCTGCCCGGGGACATCGATGGGCTCACCATCATCGAAGTGCTGCGCAAGGCCGGTAAGCGCACCCCCATCCTCATCTTGAGCGCATTGTCCGAAGTCGATGACCGCATACGCGGTCTGCGCAGCGGCGGCGACGACTATTTGACCAAGCCCTTTGCCTTCGGCGAACTGCTGGCCCGCCTCGATGCGCTGCATCGCCGCTCCCAGGGAATCAATCGGGAGATTCCATTGTCGGTGGGCGACTTGCATATGGATCCGATGACGCGCAAGGTTACCCGCGGCGATCGCCCGATTTCGCTTCAGCCGCGGGAGTTCAAGCTGCTCGAGTACCTGATGCGCCACGCCGATCAGGTCGTCACCCGAACCATGCTCCTCGAGAACGTATGGGACTACCATTTCGATCCGCAGACCAATGTGGTCGACGTACACATCAGCAAACTGCGGCAGAAGATCGATGCGGAATTCGAGCGGCCGCTGCTGCGCACCGTGCGCAATGCGGGTTACATGGTGACGGCCGGCGACTAGGCGGCTTCGCATGATGCGCTCCTCCGCACTTTCCTTGGCGGTTGCGTACGTAACCCTCGGCATCGTCTCCCTGGTGCTGTTCGCCGCGCCGCTCTGGTACGCCTGGCAGGTCACCATCCAGGACGGCCGCAGCGAGATCCTGCAATCGGACGCGCAACGTTTGACCGACGTGTTTCGCCGGGATGGCGGAGAGGCGCTGCGGAATTTCCTCGATGCGCGCGTCAACATGCAGATCGCGGGCGACCGCATTCTGCTCTTGACGGATTCCTCGCTCAAGCCGCTGTCGGGCAACCTTCGGATCTGGCCCCGCAATCTGCCGGCAACGCCCGGAAATTATCGCATCAACGTCGACTTCGGCGACCGCGTGAGCCAGGACACCCTGGTGCACGTTGCGCGCCTCGGCGATTACTATCTGCTCATCGGCCGGGACAACAAGCTGTTCGCGCCGCTCGAGCGCCGCTTTTGGTACGGATTGGCCGCCGCGATCGCCGTCCTATCCATCGCGGGACTCCTCGTGGGACTCATCACCCGCCGTGCGCTCATGCAGCGGGTCTACAGCATCGGTCAGACCGTGACTGCCATCATCCATGGCGACTTGAAGCACCGCCTGCCGACCAATCTGAGCGACGACGAGCTGAATACGCTCGCCCGCACCATCAACGGCATGTTGGAACAAATCGAGCAGCTCGTGCACGGCGTACGCAACGTCTCAAACTCCATCGCCCACGATCTGCGCACGCCTCTGGCCGAGCTGAGATCTCGGCTGGAAGAGCTGACGCTGGTCCGCCCGCCGCCCGAGACGACTTTCGCGGAGGTCGACGGTGCGGTGGCCGACGTCGACCGCGTCATCCGCATTTTCGACGCGCTGCTGCGACTGGCGGAGATCGATGCCGGCCTGCGCCGCTCCGGATTCGTGACCTTGGACCTCGCGGACCTTGCCGCGACGGCGGTCGAATTTTACGCGCCTGCGGCGGAGCTCAAGAACATCCGGCTCACGCTGCACGCGCAAGCACCGCTTCGAGTGTCCGGAGACCCGGTGCTCATCGCTCAAGCCCTCAGCAACCTGATCGACAACGCCCTGAAATACGCGCCCAATAATGGCCTGATCGACGTGACCATCAACCGACGGACGGACGGCCTCGCCGAGATCGCGGTCGCCGACAACGGTCCCGGTATTCTGAACTCTGAAAAGGCGAAGGTGGTCGAACGCTTCTATCGAGGAGACGCCAGCCGCGGCACCCCGGGCGTGGGTTTGGGCTTGAGCTTGGCGCAGGCCGTCGCAAAGCTCCACGGCAGCACGCTGGAGCTCTCGGATCGAAACCCCGGATTACGCGTCGTGATCGCGGTGCCTTGCGTCGAGGCGGCCGCCGCCGGCGCAGCACCGGCGCTCGGCGGCGCACCCTCCCCGCCGTCAGCGGCCAACGCCGCCGCAGCCACCGCCGATTCCCTCCGATAGGACATATTTGGACTTTCGTGACCGAGTTTGCGAGCCAGTACCGGGCGGTCCACGCGGCGCATCCTATGATCGCACCATGCCCTCCATCCATTAACAGAGAGCCGCAATGAGCCCCCTGTCGACATTCTTCGATCGGCTATTTTTCGCCACGGTGTGCGTGGTGTCTTGGGTCATATTTCCCATCCTCATCGCCGTCGGCGGCACGGCATTATTCGCGTACGCCCTGATAGCCGAGCTGTGCTCGTGCACGACAGCCGAATCGGCCGCCGCCCGCTCTCCGGAGCGTCCCGCCGCCAGAACCACCAGACGGATCTACGAGACCCTGCAGCCGTAAGACGATCCCTACGGCGCTATACCGGACTTGCCGGTATCGAACGCCGCCGCCGCTCCCTATGCTCTTGGCCGCGAGGTATCGGAACGATATCTCGGAATTCATTCCTCACGAGGAGCAAGCCATGGGCAATCCGAACTCGACCAACGACGACAATAAGACGGCGACGGCGGCCGAACGCAAGCTGCGCGGGACGGGCTTGAAGGGCTCCGAGCAAAAGAGCGCGGCGGATCACCTCCCCTATGAAGAGCGGCGCAATCCGGACACCGAGTTGCACCTCGACGACGAGAAGGACACGCTCTACCACGACGGCTTGGACCTCGAGGATGACTCCGGCGAAACGCTGGCCGGCACCCGGGGCGATTCCTCCGGCATCAAACCCTGAGCCGATCCCCTCGGGGACGCCTCCCGCCCCGAGGGGCTTCATTCCGGCACCCGGCAGCTTCAGCACCTCGCCGAGCGTGATTCTCACGTGGCTCGCGAAGCGCCGCCGCCCCTTCGTGCTGCTCGCGTTGCGGCGAAGGGTTCACGGAAAGTGCCGCGACGCGTTAAGATTCCGGACCATGAATGATCGTTCAAGGCTCAGACGAGCCGCCCTGGTCGCCATCGCTTTCGGATTCCTCGGTTCACACGGTTTCGGGCAGACCCCCGAGCAAGAGAAAGCCTGGGCGGAGGACCGCGTGCGTGCAAACGCCCAGGCCAAAGCCGACGCGGAGCGCCTGGCGCGCGAACGCGCCGCCCGCAAGGCCGATCCCATGGCCTGGGTTCGGACCCTCGACCCGATGACGAGCGGAGGATGGGAGTTTCGCAGCGTCGGGAGCGACGGTTCCTTCGCCGTATTCAGCAGCACCCATCAATTCAAGCGCGCCGGGCAGATCGTGACGGTCTGGCTGAGGCACGAGTACGCGGAGAGCCAGACGGGGGACAACGGTCCTTATCTCAGCGTGGTCCAAAAGACTCAGTTCGACTGCAAGAAACAGCAATCCCGCACTCTGCTGGCGGTGTACTACTCCGGCAACAACATCCAGGGCAACGCGCAAACGGAGGATTCCGATCCGAAGAGCACGCCCTGGGATGCCATCGTTCCCGGAACGCGGGACGAATCGAACTTCCTATGGGCCTGCGCTCAGGGCCGCGCCGGAGCCAAGTGAAGCGTCGCGGCCAAGAGCCGTGAGCGGTCGGCGCAGGGGCCCACGAGAATCTCCACTTCGCCCGGCTCGAACACCGGTTCCAGGTCCAAGCCGAGAAAACGCAGGTCTCTCGCCGCCAAAGGCAAGGTGACGGTTCCAGACTGGCCGGGCTCCAAACGGATCTTGCCGAACCCTTTGAGCTCGAGGACCGGGCGCGCGACGCTCGCCAGCTTGTCGTGAACGAAGAGAAACACGGTCTCTTCGGCCGTTCTCGTCCCCTCGTTGGTCACGTCCACACGCACCGCCACGGTGTCGCTCTCGGTCACACTGTCTCGGCTCACGTTGAGATTCGATAGCCGAAAACGCCCGTAGGTAAGTCCGAATCCGAAGGGAAACAGGGGATCGTTCGGTACATCGAGGTACTTGCTGGTATAGGTATCCATGGGGTTGGCTGGACGGCCGCTGGGGCGCGCGCCGAAAAAGAGCGGAATCTGTCCGACGCTGCGAGCCCAAGTCACGGGCGTGCGCCCGCTCGGGCTCACTCGGCCGACCATTACGTCGGCGAGCGCGTTGCCCGCCTCGCTCCCCAGAAACCAGGCTGCGAGGACGGCGTCGGCGCGCTCGATCAGCCAGGGAACGATCAACGGGCGACCGGAAAATAAAATGACGATGACCGGTTTGCGCAACGCGCGGGCGCGGTCGAAAACGGCCTCGGCAAATTGGCGCTGGCGGCCCGGGAGGTGCGGATGGGCGCGGCTCGCGGCTTCTCCGCTCATCGTTGCCGCTTCCCCGAGACACAGGACGATTGCCTCCGCCTGGGCGCACAGATCCAGCGCTCGACCCATGCCGCCCGCCACATCCACGCCTTCCACGTCGATCCCGGCTTCGAAGGCCACCCGGGCCTCGGACATGGCCGCTTTCAGACCGGCGACCACGGAGACATACCCCTCCGGGGTGGCGGCGCCCCACCAGGGACCGCGCATATCCCCGGCCGCATCGGCCAGCGGACCGATGACGGCGATGCGTATCGCGCTCGGGAAGGGAAGGACGTCGCGATCGTTTTTCAGCATGACCACCGAGCGGGTGGCCACGGCACGCGAGAACCGCCGACGCGTCTCGACCGCCTCGGCGCTCTCCGCGGTCGAGCCACGACGATAGGGATCGTCGAACAGGCCGAGCTTCCATTTGAGCGTCAGTACGCGGCGCACCGACTCATCGATGTCCGCGGAGCTTACCCAACCCCGGTCGAGCGCAATCGGCAGACCGTGACGATAGGCGTTCGCCATCATGTCGATGTCCACGCCCGCCTTGAGCGCGAGCGTCGCGGCCTGGGCGAGGTCCGCGGCAATGCCGTGATTGATGAGCTCGGCGACGGCGTTATAGTCGCTCACGATCACGCCGTTGAATCCCAGCCGGCGCCTCAGCCAACCCTTGAGCAAGGCCGCATTCGCCGTCATGGGGATGCCGGCAAGATCGGTGAAGGCGGGCATGACCGATGCCACGCCCGCCGCGACCGCCGCCGTGAAGGGGGGCAGGTACACTTCGCGCAGCGTGCGCTCGGAGATGTCGACCGACGCGTAGTCGCGACCGGCCGTGACCGCGCCGTAGGCGCAATAGTGTTTCGCGCAGGCCGCCAATGCACTGCCGTCGGAAAGATTGACGCCCTGGAAGCCGCGTACCTTCGCGTCCGCGAGACGCATGCCGACGTAAGGGTCTTCCCCCGGCCCTTCGGCGCTGCGTCCCCAGCGCGGATCGCGCGCCACATCCAACATCGGCGCAAAAGTCATGGCGAGGCCGTCCGCGGCCGCCTCCTTGGCCGCCTCGCGGGCGGTCAGAGCCCAAAGGTCCGGGTCGAAGGCGGCCGCCTCACCGAGCGGAATGGGGAAAAGCGTGCGGTACCCATGGACCACGTCGAATCCGATCAGCAAGGGGATACCGAGGCGCGACTCCTCCACCGCCAAGCGTTGCATGTCGCGAACCGCGGCCGCGCCCGTCAGGTTGAGCAAATTCCCGATGGTGCCCGCGCGGATCGCCTCGGTGGAATCGCCGGCAATGGTGGGTCCCGTCACCGTCGAGCCGGCCGCCGTCATGGTGAGCTGACCCAGCTTTTCGGCGAGCGACATCTCGCGAATGAGCCGGTCGATGGGGTTTGCAGCTACCCCTGTCATGGGGCACGCGGCAGTGGCGTGATCGACGATAATGGATGAATTGTCCCGCTCCCCGAGTGGTAAACCCATGATCATAGATCGGACCAAGAATGTAAGCACCCCCTCCACCGATCCCGAGGAGATCGCCCAAGCGGGCTTATTGGCTCAGATGGGCATGATGCGTCGGGCTCTTTGGGCCTCGCCGGAGCGCAACCCGCTGCTGCTGCTGGCGATCTGCATATTCCTCGTCATCTCCGCCACGGCCTACGGCCAAATCCGGCTCAATAGCTGGAACCAACCCTTCTATGACGCCCTGTCCCACCGCAATCTGCACGGCTTTGTGGAACAGCTCGGGATCTTCGGCATCATCGCCGGTGCGCTTTTGGCGCTGAACGTCGCCCAGCGCTGGTTCGGGGAAACCTTGAAACTGAGGCTCCGTCAGGGCTTGGTCCAAGACCTGGTGGAGAAATGGATGGTCCCCGGACGAGCGTTTCGCCTGGCGAACGCCGGCGAGATCGGCGTCAATCCGGACCAACGCATGCACGAGGATGCGCGCCATCTCACCGAGCTTTCGGGGGATCTGGGAATCGGCTTGCTTCAGGCCTCGCTGCTGCTTGCGACGTTCATCAACGTACTATGGTCCTTGTCCAGCTCCTTCGCCTTCCACGTGGCCGGGCGGGCGATCGCGGTACCTGGGTATATGGTGTGGGCCGCCATCCTGTATTCCGGGTCGGCGTCGCTCTTGAGTTACTGGGTGGGAAAGAGCCTTATCGGCCGGAACGCCGATCGCTACGCGCGCGAGGCCGATCTGCGCTTCTCGCTGGTGCGGGTCAACGAGCACATCGACTCGATTGCGCTCGCCGGCGGCGAGCCCGACGAAGCACGGCGCATCGATCTCGACCTCCAAAGCGTGCTTCGAGCGATGCGCCTCTTGGTCACCGGAACGACCAATCTCACTTGGGTTACGGCGGGCTATGGCTGGTTCACGTTGGTCGCGCCGATCTTGGTCGCCGCGCCGCTGTATTTTGACGGCGAACTGTCCTTCGGCGGCCTCATGATGGCCTCCGGGGCCTTCATGCAGGTGCAATCTTCGCTGCGCTGGTTCGTCGACAACTTCTCGACGCTCGCCGATTGGCGAGCCACCCTGCTTCGCGTGGCGAGCTTCCGCCGGGCGCTTCTCTCCGCCGATGAGATGCACGAGGTTGCGAGCCGCATCGAATACGCCGAGGGCGATCCCGGAAAGATCGTCATCGACCAGCTCGAGATCTCCTCGCCGATGGGCTCCGCCAGCCTGGCCGAATCGCACGTCGAGGTGCAATCCGGCGAGCGCGTGCTCATCCTCGGTGACAACGGAAGCGGACGGACTCTGTTCTTTCGAGCGCTCGCGGGACTCTGGCCGTGGGGCAACGGACGCATCGTCCGGCACGCCGGCGACACGACGCTCTATCTGCCGCGCACCTCGTATCTTCCCCCCGGCACGCTGCGCGAAGTGCTTGCATACCCCTCCGCGGTCGCGCAGTTCGACACCGACGCGTGCATCAAGGCGCTCAACCGCCTCGGGCTCGAGCGGCTCTCGCCCATGCTCGACGAATCACACCGCTGGGAGGCGGTGCTGAGCGACGGAGAGCATCAGAGCTTGGCGTTCGCGCGTGCATTGCTGCACGCACCAGCTTGGCTGATCATCGATGAGGCCATCGAGGCGCTCGACGAGGTTACGGTACCCAAAGTCGTCGACATCTTGTCCAAGGACCTCGAGCATACCGGGGTTCTTTACATCGGACGCCCGGGCGCGCACGATAGTTTGTTCCGGCGGACGCTGCATCTCATCAACGGTGCCGTGCCAAGCGGGCGAGGATCCGCGCGGCTCGATAAACAAGCCGCGCTCTCCACGGCCTGAAACGCACATATCGCGCGCAATCCGGGCCCGCTGCGCACCGTGTCGGCACCGCGCAACATTTGTTGCTTTGCGATTCGCCTATGCTTATTACTATTTTTCCCTAACAAAGCCAGTCTTCGCGATCCACGCGATGGTTCTCGCGCGGATTTTCTCATCGCCGACGCATCGCTTGACACGTCGTGCCGTGCCGCTCGCGGTCGTCTCTCGATCGACGAATGGAAGCGACTTAATGAAACAACTTGAAGCTGTGACCGATCTAACATAAAACATTCATATAGAGTTGAACGCGATCACGTTCGACTCGGATGACTTGTCTTTTACTTAAGTCGAGCACTTGGCGGCTTGTGCCCAGTTCAAATCCCGAGCGGAGGTTGACGATGGGAGTATCACAGCTAAGAGAAGAGTCCAGCCCTTCGGACTTCCTGGACTCGCTTAACCGATTCAGCAAGGAACATCGTGCGCAGCGCTGGGAGGGAACTCTCAGCGACTTCCTGACCCACATCCTGCCGGCGCGCCCCGCGTCATTCACACGCACGAGTCACGAATACATCTGGGACATGCTGCTCTGGCACGGACGCGAGTCCGAGGGCGACGATGTTCAGAAGGCCCGCGAGCTCTTCAAACGCGAACTGTTCGGCGTGGACGAGCCCCTGCGGCGGGTGGTCGATTACTTCAAGGCCGCGGCGGCGGGCTCCGACGTCGGACGGCGGCTGCTGCTGCTGCTGGGCCCTCCTTCCGGGGGAAAATCGACCCTGGCCATTCTCCTCAAACGGGGACTCGAGGAATACAGCCGCACCGATGAAGGAGCGCTTTACGCCATCAAGGGATCGCCGCTGCGCGAATCTCCCCTGAACGTCATCCCGACCAGTCTGCGCTCGGAGTTCCGCGACGCTTACGGGGTCAGTATTTCCGGGGAGATCTCTCCGTGGGCGCGCGATTACATCGACCGCGAGTGCGAGGGTGACTATCTGCGCATGCCGGTGGAGCGCATCTTCCTGTCCGAGGCCGCGCGTTGCGGCATCGGCACCTACGCCCCGCATGACCCCTCGACCGCCGACATCGCAGACCTGGTCGGCTCGGTCGACCTCTCCAAAGTCGCTCACGTCGGCGATGAAGGCGATCCGCGCGCCTGGTCTTGGTCCGGGGCGGTCTATGCGGCCAGCCGCGGCGTACTCGAGATGATCGAGATCTTGAAGGTCAAACGCGAGTTTCTCTATCTGCTGCTCACCATGACCCAGGAGAAGAACGTCAAGGTGGCGCGATTTCCGCTCATTTATCTGGACGAGACCATCCTTGCGCACACGAACCTGGCGGAATTCAACCGCTTCCTCCAGGAAAAGGAGAACGAAGCGCTGCTCGACCGCATGGTCATCATCAAGGTGCCCTATGCGCTCTCCTATAAGGACGAGGCGCGGATCTATAAGAAGCTGGTCTACGGAGCCCCGGCCTTCCGCAATACGCATCTCGACCCCCACGTGCTGCACCTCGCGGCCGTGTTCGCGATTCTCACCCGGCAAACCAAACCCGAACGCGAAGGGCTCGACTTGCCCAAAAAAGTCAGGCTGTTCGCCGGCGAGGCGGTGGAAGGGTTTTCCGAGACCGAAGCCGCGCGGCTCCGAACGGAATCCCCGGACGAGGGCTTGTCGGGCATCAGCCCCCGGTTCGTGATCAATGCGCTATCGACCGCGATCACGCGCGGCAATTCGCACAGCCTGACGAGCATGGAACTTCTGCTCGCGCTCAAGGACGCGATCGAAAGCGACGCACGCATCGACGCGAAGCAAAAGAAACTCTGGTTCGATCACCTGGTGACGGCTCGGAAGGAATTCTATAACCGCTGGGTCAAGGAAGACGTGCATCGGGCCTTGTTTGCATCCTTCCAGGACGAGGCGCAGCAGCTGCTCGAGAAGTATTTGGACGAGATCGAGGCTTCCCTCGATCAGCGCAAGGTGACCGACCCGATGACCGGCGAGAATCGCGCCCCGGACGAGCGCTTCATGCGATCGGTCGAGGAAAAGATCAAGGTCTCGGAATCCGGAAAGCAATCCTTCCGTCAGGAAGTGATCCGCAAGGCCATGGTCGCCTTCAAGGCGGGTGAGAAGTTCCGTCTGGCGAGCCACGCCCGAGTACGCGAGGCCATCGAGCAATATCTGTTCGAGGAGCGGCGCGATGTCCTGCGCCTCGTGACCTCCACGGCCCGGCCCGATGACGAGGCGCGCAAGAAGATATCCGTGGTGCAGGAGCGGCTGGTGAGCGAATACGGATACGACGAGCACAGCGCTCAGGAAGCCCTGAACTACGTGACCACGCTGCTGTCTCAGGAATAGGAGGGCTGCATGAGCGGCCCATCGCACAAGGAGACCCGATGAGCACCGACTCGACCGGGAGCGAGTCACAGACCCTCAATGGCTGGTATGAGCTGTTCTCGCGCGGAGCCCGGGACTGGCTGAGACACAACGAGAAGATACGGGAGGCCGTGCGCTCGCATCTGCCGCAGATCGTGGCGGGCGCGGACGTGATCAACGACGGCGCCCGGACCGTGCGGGTACCGGTCCGCATGCTCGAGCATTACCGCTTCCGGCTTCTCTCGAGCGGCGAAGCCCAGGGCGTCGGCCAAGGGAACGCCAAGCCGGGCGATGTGCTCGGCCCGTCAAACCCGAGCGGTGCTTCCGGACAGAAGGGCGCGGGAGGCAAGGATCACGGTGGCATCGAGCTCATGCTCGAGTTCAAGGTCGACGACATCGTCGATTGGCTGTGGGACGATCTCAAACTCCCGAATCTCAAACCCCGCGCCGGGGCGACGGAAGAGGCCGAATGGCGGCGCGAAGGGTGGGATCGGCGCGGCGCCCGCTCCCGGCTGGATCGGCGCCGCTCGCTCAAGGAATCGGTCAAGCGCCGTGCGCACGACGCATCCTCGCCGGCCTTCACCGATGAGGATTTGAGGTATCGACAACTCGCCCGGCGCCGCCAGCCGGCGCTGCGCGCAGCTGTTTTTTTCCTGCTCGATGTCTCGGGCAGCATGTCGGACCGCGATCGCCAGCTGGCCAAGACATTCTTTTTTTGGGTGGCGGCCGGCCTCAAGCGTGAGTACAAGGCACTCGACATCGTGTTCGTCGCGCACACCACCGATGCCTGGGAGTTCAATGAGCCGGATTTCTTCAAAGTCACCGGCACGGGCGGGACGGTCGCCTCCGTGGGCCTCGTCAAGGTGCGCGAGATCGTGGAGCAGCGCTTCGATCCTTCCGTCTGCAACGTCTACCTATTCTATGCCTCCGACGGCGACAATGCGTCGGATGATCGGGCCGCGGCGGGCGCCGCGCTCGATGCGATCGCACAAGTCGCGAGATACGCGGGCTATGTGGAGATCTCGACCGGGGTGCGCAGCTCGCTGAGCGAGATCAGCTCGCTGTTTCAAGGCGCGATCGATGACAGCCTGCCCTGCAGCCGCTGCTCGATTGCCGGTCCGGATGATGTGGCGCCTGCGGTGCGCCATTTCTTCAGCGCCGAGGCGCAGTCGGAAGCCGGCGACGAAGAAACCGGGAGTGTCCCGTGAAGACCGACTGGCGAGGACATGTTCCCAAGATCGAGGATCTTGCCCGGCGCCTTGGGCTCGACTGGTCACCCGTCATCTTCGAGGCGGTTCCGGACAGCTTCATGACCGAGATCGCCGTTTACGGCCTGCCGGTGCGGATGCCGCACTGGTCATTCGGGGCGCGTTACATCTACCAGCTTCTGCAGCGGCATATGGGCTACTCGCGCCTGTTCGAAGTGGTGTTTCCCGGCGATCCGGGCCATGCCTACCTCGCCGCCAGCAACGGCGTCGCAGACAACGTTCTGGTGACCGCCCACGTCCTCGGACACGCGGATTTCTCCAAGAACAACATGCAGTTCCGGCGCTGTCAGGATCAGGGCAACGCACAGATCATCGAGCACGCCGCGGCCCATGCCCGGCAGATCGAGCGCGACATCGAAACACACGGCTTCAATGCCGTGGAACAGGTGCTGGACGCCGCGTTGTCCCTCGAACAATACGTCGACCTCGATCAGCCGCTGCGCCGCGAGCGCTTTCCCGAGTACGAGCCTGCCGCGGCCGAGCGGCGCGACGACGCTTTTCGCTCGCGCTTCGACACCTTGGATGCCGCCGTCGCGGCCTCGTCGCCTGTGAGAAAGCCCCGCGCTCCCCTGCCGCCTCATCCCGAGCGGGACTTGCTGTGGTTCATCGCCACCTATGCGCCCGACATGGAGAATTGGGAGCGCGATATCTTTCTCGCCGTGCGCGAGGAATCCTTCTATTTCTACCCTGTGTTCGCCACGCAGATCATGAACGAGGGCTGGGCGTCGTACTGGCACGCCCGCCTCCTGCGCGAGGCAGACTTCATCCCGGAGGAGATCTATCTCGACGCGATCAAATGCCATTCGGACGTCGTGCGGCCGGTGGCGACCGGCGAGCAGGTATCGCTCTCCATCAATCCCTATCACCTGGGCTTCACGCTATGGGAAGAGATCATCGAGCATTCCGGCCTCGAGGCGGCGCGGCGCATCATGCGCGAGGACGATGACTTCAGCTTCCTGCGCAACCACCTGACCCGCGAGGTGGCGACCGATATGGGGCTGTTCCGTTATCAGCGCCGTCAGAACGGCCCCATCAAGGTGGTCGCCGCGGATATCGACGAGCTGCACGAAAGCCTGCTGCTCGACAAATACAACTTCGGCGCGCCGCGGGTATCCGTCGCCGAGGTCCGCAACGACGGCACGCTCGTCTTGAAACACGATGCGCAGCTCGACGGGCGCGGCCTGGACGCCGAACGCTCGCTCAAAGTGCTCGAGTACATCAAGCGGCTCTGGCGCCGACCGGTGCTGCTGAATACCATCGACGCCGCCGCGAAGACGGTGGAGTTTTCCTCGGAGTCGGCGGCGGCCTGAGGGATTCCTAAAACCCCTCGTCCCTCAACTCGCGCGTCACCTCGCCGATCGCTTCGCCCAAGGTCTCGACCAGGATATCGCACTCCCGCCGCGTCCAGATGAGCGGCGGAGACATGATGTCCAGATGGCCGAGCGGGCGAACCAGAAGTCCCTTGGACTCGCACCGCTGGGCGATGCGCCGCGAAATATTGGCGGCCTCCGGAAATGGCTCGCGGGTCGCCTTGTCCGCCACGTACTCGACGCACATCATCAGCCGCCGGCCGCGCACATCGCCCACGATGGGGAGCGACATCAGCTCCTTCAATCGAGCCTCGAAATAATCCCCGGTCGCGCGGGCGTGGGCGAGCAGTCCATCCTCTTCGATGATCCTGATGTTCTCGAGCGCGGCCGCGCAGCACACCGGATGTCCCGAGTAGGTGAATCCGTGCGTGAACCAGGCATCGCTCCCCGGCGCGGAAATCGCCTCGTGAATGCGATCCGAGTAGAGGGTCGCCCCCAACGGCAAATAGCCGGAGGTGAGCCCCTTGGCGCATACCAGGATGTCAGGTTCGATCCCGAACTCATCCTGGGATGCGAACCAGTGGCCGATCCGTCCGAATCCGGTGACCACCTCGTCCGCGATGAACAAGATGCCGTGCTTCGCGACGACCTCGCGCATGCGCGGCAGATACCCGATCGGCGGCGGCACGACCCCGCCCGCTCCTTGGATGGGCTCCGCGATGAAGGCCGCTATGTTGCCCGCCCCGAGACGCTCGATCGTCTCTTCCAGCTCCGCGACCAGCCGATCGGTGAATGCCGCCTCGCTCATGCCGGCCGGGCGGCGATAGGCATAGGGTGCCGAGAGATGATGGACCAGCCCCTCGATATATTTGAAATGCGGTGATCGGTCGCCTTCTCGATTTCCGATCGTCATTCCGAGATAGGTCGACCCGTGGTAGGAGTTGTATCGCGACAGAATCATCCGGCGGTCGGGCTCGCCGCGCCGTGAATGATAGTAATGCGCGAGACGGACGGCGGTATCGTTGGCGCAGGATCCCGACATCGAATAAGCGACGTGGTTGAGAGCGCCCGGCGCCAGCCGCGCGAGCTTCGCGGCGAGCTCGGCGGCGGGCTCGTTGGTGCAGTCGACGAAGGTGTTCGAATAGCTCAATTTGCGCATCTGGTCGGCGACGACCCGAGCCATGGATTCGCGGCCGTAGCCGATGTTCACGCACCAAAGTCCGCCGATCCCGTCGAGATAGCGCCGACCCGCGGCGTCCGTCAGGTACGCGCCCTCCGCCTCGCGTATGACGAGCGAACCCTCGCGCTTGAAGGTATCGAAATGGGTCCAGGGGTGCAGAAAGTGATCTTTGTCCTTCTGCCAGAGCTCTGTCGCCTGAACCGTATCGTTTGCAGTCCCCATGCCGGCTATGATACCAGGCGCGAGCGTGAGGCCGCGTGCCCTCCGGGCTTCGGCTCGATCGCCCTACTCCCCTATTCCAGGCAGACCACGAGTTTGGCCGAGTGGGCCCGCCAGTTGATCGGGATGACGTAGGACCGCGAATGCGGCGCGGCCACCTTGTCGGGGTTGCGTGCAATGACGGTCGGCACCGAAATCACGAAACTCTTGCCGAAATCGCGTCTGGCGTTGCCTGAAATGGTATTGGCGACCTCACCGACCAGATCCAGAATGGTCTCTTCGCTGCAATCCGTTTCCTGCATCCGCATCAGCAGCACGGTGAGCATGCCGCGCGGCGCCGTGAAGTAGACGATACCCTTGCGCGCTCCGGATATACCGATGACGCCGGTGTACTCGTAGGTCCCTGGCTTTCCGTCCGTGACCAAATACGGCGAGCCCACCGTCGCCGCCTGCTGACCGGAGGTCTCGAAGTAGTGCGTCGTTCCCTCGACGAACGTGCGAATTTCAGCTTCCTTGAGCATCACGCATCCCGCAGCAGCTCTTCCAGCGCCTCGTTGAGCTGCCGATCGGTGAAGGGTTTGCACAGAAATCCATTTGCGCCCTTTTCGATGGCTTCGACGGCGGTCGCCTTGTCGGCCAGTGCCGAGACGACCAAGATCAGCACCTTGGGGTCGATTGCCACCAGTTTTTCCACGCATTCGACGCCGTCCATCAGAGGCATCGTCAAATCCATGGTCACGACGTGGGGTTGGGTGCGGCGGAATAGGTCAACGGCGTCCCGGCCGTTGCCCGCAGATCCGACGACCTCGAGCCGGTCTATTTGCTGGGAGCGTTCGATGCGGCGCCGAATGATGTTGGAATCATCGACGATCATCAGCTTCAGCGCGCCCTGTGCAGTTCCCGTATCCATATCACGCGGCCACCGTATCGGCCGCCGGCTTGAGCGACGCCGGCAGTGTCATCGTCACACGCGTAAACTTTCCGGCGGCGGTCGCGACGCCGACACGCCCGCCGATTTGGCGCATGTGATCGGCCATGAGGTTCATGCCGACGCCGCGTCCGGCGTCCTTGGTCGCAACCTCCAGGGTCGAAAATCCAGGCTGGAAGAGCAGCCCGAGCGTCTGCTTCGCATCGAGCGTACCTACCTGCTCCGCGGTGATGAATCCCTTCTGCACGGCCGCCTCTTTGATGCGCTCCGTCGCGAGACCCTGGCCGTCGTCCTCGATGCTCAATTTGAAGCTGTCGTCGCCGGTGCGCTTGAATTCCACGCGCACCAGGCCCTGTGCCGATTTGCCCGCCGCCGTGCGCTCCGCCGACGGCTCGATGCCGTGAACGACGGCGTTGCGAACGGCCTGTATCGCGATGTCCTTGACGATGCGCCGGTAGTCCTCGGGCACCTGGTCCAACCCACGGCATTGGATCCTCGCTTCTTTACCGTTGTCGGCGGCCACACGGTCGGCAAGTTGTTGCAAGGCCGACCCGAGCCCTCCATCGGAGCCGAGCGGGCCGGTCGCCTCCGGATCCGGCGCGTCGCCGGGCGCAGCCGGTGTCCCGCCGCGCTGGCCGGCCGGCGGGTCCCGCCGCGCGCCCGGCTCACGGCCGGCGGAGACCGGCGCTTCAGCACGCGGCACCTGAAACTTCGACAGCCGCGACACCAAATCGCTGACGGATTGCAAATGGGTCAGCAAGTCATCGAGCTTGATGACCAGCGGCAGGAAGTCGCTTCCCGACAAATCGCTCTTTTCCCGCAGTCCCTTCAAATCGTCCTCGAAGGAATGCGCGCGGCTCTCGATCGACGACAAGCCGAGCGCCGCAGCCTCTCCCTTGACGGAGTGCGCCTGCCTGAACAGGGTATCGAGCTTCTTGCGGAAAGCGCTCTCTTCACGGGCCGGCTCCTTGAGCACGGCGTTGATCATCTTCATGGCCGCATTCGAATCGCTGAGGAAGGCGGCGAGCTGCGTGGGATCGATGTGCAGAATGCCGAGCAGCGTATCGACCTGCGCCTGCGCCTGCTGCTGCGAGCTCTGAAGCTCGCGGGCCAATTCCACCCGGGAACTCACATCGGACACGGACACGAGAACGTGCGTGATCTTTCCATCGACGCGCACTCGGTGAAACTCGAAGTCCAGATGGCGTGTGTCGAATTTTCCGGGCCCCGCCGGCAGGTGAACCTCGACTTCGCCCAATGGATTGATGGACTTGACCAGCTTTTCATTGGTGCGCTCGGCCCAGAGGACCTTGACGAACTTCAGCGCGGTGGCGAGGGTCTTCTCCGATACGATGTTCTCGAGCAGGGCGTCGAATCCGAGCCCGGCGATATCCTTGCGCTGGAACAGGGTTTCCAGCGCGCTCGAATAGGCGCTACCGATGACCAGATGCTCATCCAGCAAAAAGAGCCCTTCCTTGACGGTGCGCAGAATGTCCGCAGTCTGCTGGCGCGCCTCGCGCAGCTTCGCGTCCTGGTGCCTGCGGGCATTGAGCAGCAACATGATGAACAGCACCAGTCCGGCGGCGATGAGTACGCCCAGCAGCATCACCAGCTGAAGCTGCCTGGCAGCCCGCCCGTTGCCCGCCTGCAGCTCTCCGCCCACCGCGGCCAATTGCGCGTCGAGCTCCGGCAACGAGTGGCGGCTCGTGCGGATCGCGGCGGTGAGATCGCGCTCCAGTTCCCGCCCCCGCGCATTGAGGATGGTGCCCGCCGATTCGCTGTCCGCATAGGGAAGTCCGCTGAAGGCGACCACGGGGTCGAGCACCGCCTTCTCCTTGGCCCACGCCTGCGCAAGGCTGCGGAGCCCGGCGGTGGAGTCTGCACCGGCCCCGAGATATCCCGCGATGGAGAACCAGCCGCCGGCGCGCCGGGCCGTCATGAAGGTCACCGCATCACCGAGCTTCTTGGAGGAGTCTTTGAGCTGATCGAGCGATTCTTGGATGTAGCCGCGGTCGGCCAACCGATCGCGCATGGTCTCCAAAGACGCACGAATGACCGTCGGGTAGCGCTGCTGCTCGCCCACCCACTTGAGCTCGGCCGACGTATTGACCAGCTCGCTGGCAAGCTTCACGCCCGGCACCAGCACCACCGCACCGAAACTCAAGCCGAGAACGATGACCAGCACGACCAATCGGTCGGGCGACAGCTTCTGGGCGAGCAATCTCGGCAAACGCAGATTCATCTAGACTACTCCCATCATTTCGCCAGTCGGAAAATCACCAGTATTTTGGTCGAAACGGCAATCGGCTTGCCGCCGTCCAGAACCGGCTTGTATCGCAAGCGCGTTACCGCCGTGGTCGCGGCCTTGTCGAAAACCCCCGCCGGACCCGAGCTGAGCACCCTGAGGTCGGAGACTGTGCCCTTGGGCGTGACGACATAGGACACTTCGACGCCGCCCTCGGTCTTGCTGAGCAGCGCATTCGTCGGATATTCGATCTCCAGCTTCCGAATGCGGGTAAGGGAAGCCTCGGCCACCTCTTGCGGTCCGGTGATCGCCGCGGCGCGTGCGCTGCCGAGCCGATCGCGCAGCGAATCCGCATCCGGCGAGGGCCCTAACGAGGCTGAGAGTTGCAGCAGGGATTCGGCCTGAGCGGGTTGGGAGGCATCGAGCGCCGCGCGCGCCTGGGCCACGATCTGGGTCTGAATGGCCTTGGATAATTGCGCGAGCGAGGGGTTCTGCGGATCGGTCGCTTTGAGCTGGTTCAGATAGTGGAGTGCACTGTCGCCCTCCGGCTCGACCACGCTACCCTGCGCCAAGCGCGTCCGCGCGAGATCCAGAAATTTCGGCTGCTCCGGCGCCGCGGGTGCGCGCTGCGCCCGGGCCAATCCGATTTCGTGCTGCAGCTCCGCCACCTGCGAGAGCGGCACGCCGATGCTGCGCAGCTCCCCGGCGAGCCGATCGGCATCGTCGAGGTGCTGTTGGGCGATGTCGGCATGCGCCGTCTGCAGCAGGCGCCGTGAGAGATCGCGAAATTGCGATTGCAGATCGGCGGGCGTCGCGCCCGCCTTGCGTGCCTGCGCCAGAAAGTAGGCCGCACTGTCATTCGGGGGATCGACCAACTGGTCTTGCTGCAAGCGCGCGTCGACCAGGGCGACGAGCCGCATGGCGTCGGACTCGGCGCGGTGCCGGCGCAAATCCTCACGCAGCAGATTCAGCTTCGACTCGCCCACGGACTTGGTGCGGGCCGATTGATCGATGAGCTGAGCGGCACGGTCGAAGTTGTCTGCGTTGATGGCCGCCTGGATCTCCGCCGGCCCGAGCTCGGCGCGCATTTTGGCGATTCGATCGTCGAATGCCGGCAGGCGCTTGTCGCCGGGATCGATGCTGCGGACGTTTTCGAGCGCCTGAAGCGCCACGTCAAATTGGCGCTCATCCAGCGCCGATTGCACGCGTGCAAGAAGAACTTCCGCCAAACGTTGCAGCCCCTGCCGCGCTTCCCCGCTCGAGGGGTCGAGCACCAACGCGCTGCGATAGAGCGATAGAGCACTGCCTTCCGCGGGCTCTATGAAGTGTCGATCGCGCATGGCGCGCTGCGCCTGCTCGATGAGCGCATCGACCTTCTCCTCGGCGGGCGACGCGGACGGCGAGTGGTCGGCTGCCGTCGATTCCGATGCCGCCGCGGGCTCCGGGGTCTGCGGCGCCGATTGCGGCACCCCGCCGGCCGTGGCCGGGGAGGCATGGCCCGCAGACGGCGCATTCGCCGGGTTCCCGTCATGTCCGCTCTGCCGAGAGAGCATGAGAGCGGCCCCTGCGGCGACAACGACGGCGAAGCCTCCCGCGATCGCCATCCTCGCAATGCGCTTGCCGCCGCCCGCCGGTGCGTGCGCGCCCGATTGCTCGCCCAATAGCGCGACGCGCGCCCTGGCCTCTTCGTAAGCGCCTCCGAGCGCGCCGATCAAGCGGCTCTGATCGACCGGTACCGGACAGAAGGCGACGATCTGTCCGTTCTGAATCGCCGACTCCCAAGCCGAATCATCATCGTCCAGCACGATCATGGCAAAGCGCGCCGAATGGGACTGAATCCTGGACAGATCGGCAGTCTTCTCCTCGCATCCACGTGCGTCCCAGACGACCACCGCGGGCGTATCCGAGGCTACATCGCGGAGCAGCTCGCCGACGGAATCTATTTGCCGAAAGCTCAACTTGGTCGGAAGGTGCGCGCCGATTTGCGGCCACAGCTCCACATCCGCGGTGACCAGCAAGGCCGCGAGCTTCTGTCTCTTGGGCGCGGCCGGCGCGGACGATATGCCCGGCGCATCGGCCGGCTGTTGCCTTGCGCTCGCCCTGGTCATTCAGAACGCTCCTTGCCCACCTTCGTGGGCGCGATCATCTCGAGCGCCTCGAGAAATCGCTGTGCGCTCGGAAACCGCTCGTCCGGATTCTTTGCGAGCAAACGCTGGACCACGGGCTCGAAGCGCGCCCGCGTGCCGGGCAGCGGCGGCACCACTCCGTGCTGATGGCCGTCGAAGATGTCGGACAAAGTGTTGCCGAGAAAAGGCAGCCTGCCCGCCAACAGCTCGTAAAAAATCACTCCCAAGCTGTACAAATCTCCGCGCTGATCGGGATTCAGGCCGCTGATCTGCTCCGGACATACGTAGTAAGGCGTGCCGGTCATCAGATTGGAACGCGACACATCGTGGCCGACGAGCTGGGCGCGCGCCGAGCCAAAATCGATCAGCACCACGCGGTTGTCGGTCGTGAGCATGATGTTCGAGGGCTTCAAATCACGATGCACGATGCCGGCGGTATGGACCACTTGCAGCGCAGCGCCGATCTGCCGCGCATAGTTGAGCGCGTCGCCCTCGCTCACCGGATTCTTCAACCGCTCCCGCATGCTGCCGCAAGGAAAGTATTCGAGCGCGAGGTACAGATAATCCGGGGTGATGCCGAAGTCGATGACATCGGCGATCGACCGATGATTCAGGCTGGAGAGAATCTCGCATTCGCGTGCGAAACGCTGCCGGTCCTCTTCGGAAACGCCGGGCAGGCCCCGAATGGTTTGGACCTTGAGCGCGACCATCTGCGCAAGATCGCTGTTCCGGGCGAGGTACACCGTCGCCGACGAGGAGTGGGCAATCTTTTTGAGCAGCCGGTATCCGGCCACCTCGGGATAGGCCGCGGACTCCGCTGAGCCGTCGGGGGTGGATTTGGAGGCGCTCTGCGCATCGGACGCCTCGCCGGTTCCGAGCAGCGTCTGCAACGAGGCGGCCAGCTCGGCCACGTCGACGGAATGGATGGGCCAATAATCGACCGCCCCCGCCTTCATGGCGCGTGCGGCGGAGCGCTCGTCGCCGTGGCGCGCGAACACGAGGATCGGAATCAGAGGAGCGCGGGCTTGGAGTTTCGCGACCGTCGCAAGCGGATCGGCGCCGCCCTGCTTCATGAATTCAACGATGAGCAGCACGGCGCGGTACGAGCGCAACTGATCGACGGAAAGACTATCCAGCCCGGACACTGGCAGCGAATCGGCCTCGAGCGTGGGGATGGCGCGACGCACGAGACTTGCAAGCCTCAGACGCAATTCGAGATCGTCGTGAACGACGAGACATAGCTGCGTGGCGCCGCGATGCGTCGCGGATTTCAGATTGGAGTCTTGCTTGGCCGCAACGTTCGCGACCGCGATATTCGCCGCCGGGCTCATGGATCTTGCGCCTTGAAAATCTAGCCGTGCGGAGCCACCGCAGGAATCGGACCGACGGTTTACCGCGACATACGGTAGGGTCGGGGATAACAGCCGATCCTGGGCGGCTATGAATCACAGTTCTTGCATTGCACTGCGGCACGAAGCCGGCGCATCGCCCGGCTTGGCGAGGATTTGTGAGCCATTTCGCAAGGCCGGCGGCGGCTCCGCCGGCCTCGAATTTCAGCGCGCCGGAGCGCCGAGATAGCGGTCGAACCAGTCCAAATACCGCTGGATGCGGTCCTTGATATAGCTCGGCCGGGAAAGCAGATGATACTGCCCCGGATAGACGATGAGCTCGGTGGGCACGCCCAAGGTTCGAAGCGCTTCGTACATCTGTTCTCCTCCCGCCACCGGGACGTTGAAGTCCTTATCGCCGCCCAGGAACAACGTCGGTGTCTTGATGCGGTCGGCGTGAAAGAACGGATACGAGACCTTGAGCCATAGATCGGTCGACACCCACGGCGGACCGAGTTCGGCGTTGTACTGCATGACGTATTGATCGCTGCCATACGTCGATATCTGATTGCCGCTGCCCGCGCCGGCGATCGCCGCCTTGAAGCGTGTATCCGAGGCAATGAGGTAGTCCGTAAGAATGCCTCCGTAACTCCACCCGCCCACCCCCAATCGATGCGGGTCCGCGATTTTCTCGCGGACCGCGTAGTCGACCGCAGCGAGCAGATCGGCCACCTCCTTATGGCCCCAGTCCGCCGCGATGGCGCTCGCGAACGCAGCGCCTCGGCCGCTGCTACCGCGATAATTTACCGCCAAGACGACATAGCCGTGAGCCGCAAACCATTGCCGCTCGAGTTGCAGCGGGTAAGTATCGACGGGCAGTCCATGGGAATCCTGTCCGTTGGGTCCGCCATGAATCCACAGGATCGTCGGGTACAGCCGGCCGGGCTGGTAGTCGGCCGGCTTCACCATCAAGCCGTGGACCGTGGTGCCGTCGCGGCTCGGAAAGGAGATATCCTCGACCGGACCGAGCGAGAGTTGCGCCAAGACAGCATCGTTGTGCGCGGTCAGTTTGCGTAGCCCGCCGTTCTCGATGGCATAGACCTCGGGGACGCTGCTGTCGGTCGATGCGACCACCGCCACGTGGCCGCCCGCGGCGCACAGGCTGCTCGCGGACAGCTTGCCGCCGACCTCTCGCTGCAGGTGTCCCGTATCCAGCTGCACGCTCACGGGAACTTCCGAGCCGTCGTCCTCCAAGATGAGGTGCACGGCATCGCCGTCCTTCGACAACGCCGGATAGGCCACCGCACGATCCAACCGATCCGTGAGCGGCCGGGTCTTGCCGTCGGCCACGGTGACCACGTTGAGCCGATCCTGAATATAGGCATTGAGCCGTGGCTCGAGACCCGAGGTATAGAGTATCCGCGTGCCATCCGGTGTCCAGGCGATCGCAGGCTTGTTCGGAGCGAAAAACTCCGCGAGCTTGCGCGGCGTCCCCCGCGATGCCACGTCGACGAGATACAGTTCGAGCCTTCCGGTCCGGTCCGGATCCGCATCGCGGGTGCTGAAGAAGGCGATGGTCTTGCCGTCGGGCGACCAGGCCGGCAAGGTGTCATCGGCCCCCTTGTCCTTGGTGAGCGGCTTGAGCTCGCCGCTCGACACGTCCACGAGGTAGAGCTGCGTGTGATCCTTGGCGGTGAGGTAGCCGACCCGATCTTCCTTGAAGTGCAGCCGCTCGACCACGATCGGCGCGGGTGTTTTGGCGCTGCCCTCCGGCTCCGACATGGAAATCGCCAGCATCCGGGTGTCCGGCGACCAGGCGTAGTCGCCGATCTCCCCGCCGACGCCGGTCAGGGCGCGAGGCTCGCCGCCAAGCAGGTCGAGAAGGTGGATCTGCGGTTTGGCCTCGCTTCCGCGCGCAGCGACGAAGGACAGGTACCGGCCGTCGGGACTGAATTTTGGGTTCGCGGCCGATTCCGCCGGATCGGTCAGCCGCCGGTCATGCTTACCCTCGAAGTCCACCATCCACACCGCGGTCTTGCGTTCGTCGGAGTCCGAATCGGATTGCTCGACGCTGTAGGCGATCTCGTTGCCATCGCGCGAGCAGACCACGCCGTCGACCGCCGCCAGGCGATCGAAATCCTCGACCTGCAGTCCGCGTTTGGGGGCGGCTGCGGCACCCAGGGCGCACAAGGCCAAAGTGGCCGTACCAATGATGGCGCGAATCGACGGGGCAAGACGACGGCGGGGTGGGTTCATGAGGCATCGCTCGGTTATTTTTTTGGCGGCGTAGCATAGCATCCGGCTCCGGCCGCCGCGATCCACCGCGCCGCCTTGGACAAACGCACGCGAGTGCCGGAAACTTGGGCGCCGACAAATGATAGAAGGTCCGACGATCCTCTCAAGTTCACTGCCGGGGGAATAATAATGTTCAATCAGCTATTGACGCCGGTTGGCGGCGGTCTGCTCTCATCCTTTCTGGTTGCCGCTCTGCCGATCGTTACCGTGTTGGTCGCGCTCGGAGTACTACGCCGCCCGGCCTGGCAAGCCTCCTTGGCCGGCCTTGCGGCGGGATTGATCATCGCGATCGGCGTTTGGAAATTTCCGGTCGGTCTCGCCCTCAACAGCGTCGCCGCAGGAGCGGTGTTCGCCTTGTGGCCGGTGATGTGGATCGTATTCACGGCGCTGCTGCTCTATAACATCGCAGTGATTTCGGGCCGGTTCGATGCCTTCCGTGATTGGCTGCTGCTGCATCTGCCGAACGACCGGCGTGTGGTGCTCGTGGTGATCGGCTTTTGCTTCGGTTGCCTGCTGGAAGGCATCTCCGGTTTCGGCACCCCGGTCGCGATCACGAGCGCCTTGTTGATTCTCATCGGCATGCCGGCACTCGAAGCGCTGACGTTCACGCTGATTTTCAACACCGCGCCGGTGGCGTTCGGCGCACTCGGGACGCCGATCACCGTATTGGGACAGGTCACGGATCTGCCCGCGGTGAAATTGGGCGCGATGGTCGGCCGCCAGCTTCCCTTCATCGCCGCGATCCTGCCCTTCTACGTGATGAGCATGTACGGCGGCTTGCGCTCGGTGCGCGCCGTATGGCCGCTGCTGCTGGTCGCCGGCTTGAGCTTTGCCGTCGCGCAGTTCGTGTCCTCGAACTATCTCGATTATTCGCTCACCGACGTGCTCGCCGCGCTCGTGTCGCTCATCGTGACGCTCGGCTTTCTCAAGATCTGGACTCCGGCCGTCGATCCGGCCTTCGCCGTCCATCGGCCGGCCACGAGCAGCGCTTCCCAGTCGATCCCAGGCTGGCAAGGTTGGATCCCCTGGGTGGTCGTGTCGGTGGTGGTGATTTTGTGGACGCACTTCAAGGTCGCCTCCATCGGGCAACAGACCATTCATTGGCCGGGCTTGCACAACGAGGTGTTCATAACGCTCTACAAGAAGGCGTATGCGGCCAACTGGGCGTTCCAGCCGCTCGGCACCGGGACGGCGATCCTGGTGGCCTGCATCATCACCGCCGCCTGGGTCGGCGTGGGCCCCGGCCGCTTCCTCGGGGCTGTCGCGACCACCTGGCGCCAGAGCCGGTTCGCGATCTTGACCGTCGCACTGATCGTCGGCCTCGCCTACCTCATGAACTACTCCGGGATGAACTACACGCTCGGCCTCGGCGTCGCCTCGGCGGGCATCTTCTTCCCGATGCTGTCCGCATTTTTGGGCTGGGTCGCCGTGTTTCTCTCCGGCAGCGATACGTCCGGGAACGCGCTCTTCGGCAAGCTGCAGGTCGTGGCGGCCGGCCAGCTCGGCCTGAATCCGGTGCTCATCGCGGCGACCAATTCCTCCGGCGGCGTGATGGGGAAAATGATCTCCCCGCAAAACATTGCCACCGGCATCTCGGTCACCGGCCTGCACGGGCAGGAAGGCCGGGTCCTCGCGCGCACGTTCATTCACAGCATCGTCTTGACGTTGCTTCTGGGGGTGCTCGTGGTGCTTCAGCAGTACGTATTCGGGTGGATGATTCCGTGACAACGGCGGCATCGGCGGCGGGCGGACCCGATCCGCCGCCGCCCGATGTCATTGCCGCGCTGGAACGTCGGCTCCGGCAGGAGACGCGCGGTGAACCGCTCTTCGATCGGGCCGCGCGCGGGCGCTATGCGACCGACGCATCGATCTATCAAATCATGCCGGCGGGTGTGTTCGTCCCCGCCGACGACGCCGATATCCGCATCGCCCTCGACATTGCGCGCGATTTGCGCATACCGGTGGTGCCGCGCGGAGCCGGTACCAGCCAATGCGGCCAAACGGTCGGCTCCGGCCTGGTGATCGACGGCAGCAAGCACGTCAGGCGGGTGATCGACATCGATGCGGCGAATCGGACCGCCGTGGTCGAGCCCGGGCTGGTCCTCGATCACCTGAATGCACGGTTGGCCCCCTACGGACTCTGGTTTCCCGTGGACGTGTCGACCAGCGCGCAGGCGACCATCGGCGGCATGGCGGGAAACAACTCCTGCGGCTCCCGCTCCATAGCCTACGGCAACATGGTTCACAACGTGCTCGGCATCGACGCTTGGCTCGCCGACGGCACGCCTGCCGGCTTCGGACCGGTCGCCACGCTCGCCGGCCGGGCGGCGGCACTCGCCGGCTTCGTGCGGGAGCTCGCGGCCCGTCACCGTCGCGAGATCGTCGAGCGCTGGCCCAAGGTCATGCGCCGCGTGGGCGGCTACAACCTCGACATCGTCGACAATCAGAGCGAACGCCCCTACACCGCCGACGGCCAAGTGAACCTGGCCCACTTGTTGGTCGGTTCCGAGGGCAGCTTGGCGTATACCCGGACGCTCACCTTGAGACTTGCCCCGCGGCCGCCGCATCGGGTACTCGGTGTGGTCAATTTCCCGAGCTTTCGGGCCTCGATGGAGGCTCCGCAGCACCTCGTCGCCCTCGGGCCCTCCGCTGTCGAGCTGGTCGATCGCATCATGATCGATCTCGGGCTCGCGAATCCGAGCTATCGACCGCTCCTGGAAGCGGGCTTGATCGGCCGGCCGGCAGCAATCTTGCTGGTCGAGTTCTCAGGCGACGATCCTGCCGAACTGCGCGCCAAGCTGACCGCCCTCGTCGCACTCATGGGCGATCTGGGCTTGCCGGACAGCGTGGTCAGCCTGATCGATCCGGCCGCGCAGAAAAACCTCTGGGAGGTGCGCAAAGCCGGCCTCAATATCATGATGAGCCTCAAGGGCGACGGAAAACCCGTGAGCTTCATCGAAGATTGCGCGGTGCCGCTCGCACATCTGGCCGATTACACCGACGCGCTCACGGAGATTTTCACGCGCCACGGCACGCACGGAACGTGGTATGCGCATGCCTCCGTCGGAACCCTGCACGTACGGCCGATTCTGGACATGCGCAGGGACGGGTTCGACGGAGGGGCGAGCCGAATGCGCGCCATCGCCGAGGAGGCCGCCGCGCTGGTGAGAAAATTCCGCGGAGCCTACAGCGGCGAGCATGGCGACGGCATTTGCCGCGGCGAATGGATTCGATGGCAGTTCGGCGACTCGCTCTACGAGGCGTTTCGCGCCATCAAACGCGAGCTCGATCCTCACGCCCTGTTCAATCCGGGCAAGATCATCGATCCGCCGCGGATGGACGAGGTCGCGCTGTTTCGCTTCGCGCCGCCCTCCGCGCCGAATCCGTACCGGACCATCGCCCTCGAGCCCGTGCTCGATTGGTCGGCCTGGAACGTGCAGAACGACCCGCTCACCGAGAAGATCTCTCCACCGGGAACGGGCGGCGACGCCACCCGCGGCTTCGCGAAGGCCGTCGAGATGTGCAACAACAACGGGCACTGCCGGCAATTCGACGCCGGCACGATGTGCCCGAGCTACCGGGTCACGCGCGACGAGCAGCACCTGACGCGCGGACGGGCCAATACGCTGCGCTTGGCGCTCTCCGGCCAGCTCGGCCCGGATGCGCTGACTGGCGACGCCCTGCACGCGGCGATGGACCTCTGCGTGGGCTGCAAAGGGTGCAGGCGCGAGTGTCCCACCGGCATCGACATGGCCAAGATGAAAATCGAATTCCTGGCGCACTACAAGGCGCGCCATGGCTATTCGCTCAAGGATCGGCTGGTCGCGAAGCTGCCCGATTATGCCGCCGCCGCGAGCCGGCTGTCATGGCTCTCGAATCTTCGCGAGACCCTGCCGGGCGCGCGCGGGCTCGGCGAGCGCCTGCTCGGATTCTCGGCCAAGCGCTCATTGCCGCGCTGGCGCGCGGATACGTTCTGGCGCGAGCCCGGCGAAGGCGGCTGGGCGAGCCGCGAGGAGGTGCTCGCGGCCGCCTCCTCCGGAGGCAAGGCCGCGGTTCTGTTCGTGGACACGTTCAACGGGACGTTCGAGCGTGAGAACGCCATCGCCGCCGCGCGCGTGCTGCGCTCCGCCGGTTATCGGGTACACACCTTGAGCAAGGGTGGAAAAGGCGGCGGCCGCGGACACTACTGCTGCGGCCGAACCTACCTGAGCGTCGGCATGGTCGATGAAGCTCGCGGCAAGGCCCGGCAGTTGATCCAGGCCCTCGAGGAGTTCGCTCGCCGCGGTATCGCCATCGTCGGACTCGAGCCCTCCTGCCTCCTGACCTTGCGCGATGAGATGCTGGTCATGGGGCTCGGCGAGAACGCAGGTCTCGTCGCCTCGCAGGCGATGCTCTTCGAAGAGTTCGTGGCGCGCGAGGCTCGTTCGGGGCGATTTTCAACGAACTTCAAGTCCGCGGGACGCCCGATACTCGTGCATGGCCACTGCCATCAGAAGGCGTTCGCGGCGGTGAACCCCATTCTCGAGATCCTGCGGCTGATCCCGAACTCGAGTCCCCGGCTGATCGAGACCTCGTGCTGCGGCATGGCCGGCAGTTTCGGCTACGAAGCCGCACATCACGAGGTGTCGATGCAAATGGCGGAGCTCTCGCTGCTGCCCGCGGTGCGCGCCGCGCCGGAAGCCATCGTGGTCGCGGACGGAACCAGCTGCCGCCATCAGATTGCAGATGGCGCGCAGCGGACCGCGATCCATGCGGCGCGGCTGCTCGACCAGTTGATCGAGTGACCGGCCCGCCCTCAGGTCGACTTGCGGATCGCCTCGATCACCGCGGGAATCGCCTGCTCGTTGAGCGGCGCCATGATATGAGCGCCGCTCACGCCCGGGATTTCCGCATACTCCTTGAGCAGCTCCACGCACAGCGCGCGTCCCTCCACGGGCGGATCGCCGGCCTCCTCCAACCGCTCGATCATCCACTCGGGAATGATCGAGCCGAACAAATGCTGTTTGATCCAGCGCGCCGACTTCGCCGATGCCAGCGGCGCGACGCCGATGAGCAAATGCAGCCGCTCCAGCGCGCCGCTCTCGCGCAGCCGCTCGACGTAGCGGCGCAGGATGCCCGCGTCCATGCAGAACTGAGTCTGGGCAAACTCTGCGCCTGCCTCGATCTTCTTGGTCAAGCCGGCGGGCATCCAACCCGGCGGCGGGTCCATCGGCGCATCCGCGACGCCGACGAAGAAGGCCGCCGACCCGCCGACCTTGCGGCCGTACGGCAGTTCACCGCGGTCCCGAATGGCGACCGCCGTCGCCGCCAGGGCCGCCGTATCGAGATCGAACACCGGTTTGGCGTCCGGTTGATCCCCGGCACGGGGATCGTCCCCTTTGAGCAGCAGCAGATTGGTGATGCCGAGCGCCGCCGCCCCCAATAGCTGGCTTTGCAAGGCGATTCGATTGCGATCCCGGCAGGTCAGCTGCAAAATCGGCTCGATTCCCTCCTTCAACAGTGCGCTCGCGGCGACGATCGAATCGAGGTGCGCCCGCGCACCGGCGCCGTCGGTGACGTTGACTGCATCAGCCATCCCCTTCAGGGGTGCCGCTTTTGCCAGCAGATCGGCGAGATTGCTGGATGCCGGCGGGGTGATCTCCGCGGTCAGCGCAAATTCTTTCGCCGCCAACAGTGCCCGCAGGCGGCTCCGCCCCGGTGAGATTGCGCTCGGATTTCCAAGATCGCAGAGTGGACTCAGTCGATTCATGCAGCATCCTTCGAATCCGTGCAGGCCGGGATTCCATTTGCTAATGTTTCGCCGGGCTCCAGGGTATGGAGCGGGTCGCCAGACCAAGGGAGAATCATGGAGCTCAACACATTCTTCGGCAGCCTACCACCCATGCCGCCGCAACTGGGGAAATGACGATGCCGCACCGTGCATGGACCGCTGCTGTATTCGCAGGATTCGCGCTTGCAGCCGACATCGCCGCTGCGCAGGGCGCAGCGACCTGCGACTCCGCTCACCAAGCTCCTTTCTGCAGCGCCGTGCGCGGCGTTCGCGCGGAAGGGTGGCCGGCGCAGAGCCGCTCGGAGGTGATGGCGCCTCACGGCCTGGTGGTGACCAGCCAACCGCTCGCCGCACAGGCCGGCCTGCAAGTGCTCATGCGGGGCGGCAACGCCATCGATGCGGCGGTCGCCACCGCCGCTACCTTGAGCGTGGTGGAACCGATGATGGTCGGCGTCGCATCCGACCTCTTCGCGATGATCTACGTGGCGAAAGAGCACAAGGTCTACGTGTTGAATGCCAGCGGCACCGCGCCCACGGGCGCGACCGTCGAGCGCTTCAACTCGCTCGGTTACCGTTGGGATTCCCGTAATTGGGGGCCCACCTCCGGCATGCCGATCAACGGCATCTTGCCCGTGACCGTTCCCGGCAGCGTGTGGGGATGGCAGGCCGTGGAACGGCGCTTCGGGAGGCTCACGTTCAAGGAGGTTCTCGAGCCTGCCGCGCAATACGCCGAAGGCGGGTTTCCGATCTCGGAACGCATCGCCAGCGATTGGGTGTTGCCCAAGGCGATGCCGCTCACGGCATGCTGTACCGAGCTCGATCCGGATTCTGTCAAGACCTGGTATCTGAACGGCCGTCCGCCGAAGGCCGGCGAGTGGTTCAAGAATGCCGACCTCGCGCGCACATTCCGCCTGCTCCAAGAACAGGGCGCGGATGCGTTCTACCGCGGGGAGATTGCCAAAGCGATCGTCGCCAAGTCCACGAAGCTCGGCGGCACCATGACCCTGCAGGATCTGGCCGACTATCACGGAGAGTGGGTCGAGCCTGCGCGATCGCACTATCACGGGCGCGAAATCCTGGAGCTTCCCCCGCCCTCGCAGGCATGGGCCGCGGAAGAGATCCTGAATATCCTCGCGGCATGCGTGCCGCGCTGGGCTCCGGGCGAGACGCTCGCGTCCCTGGGCCCGGCAAATGCCGAGTATTGGCACCTCTTCGTGGAAGCCAAGAAGCTCGCGTTCGTCGATCTCTTGCGCTACAACGGCGACCCGGACTTCGTCCCGGTGCCGCTCGACAAGCTGCTCTCCGAGTCCTACGCGGCCTCCTTGTGCGCCCGAGTCGATCCGCATCGCGCCTCCACTCCGGGACCGTCGAGCAACGTCAAAATGCCCGGCGACACCGTCGTTCTGTCGACGGCCGACAGCGACGGCAACATGGTGTCCTGGGTCAACAGCAATTATTACGAGTTCGGCTCGGGCATCACCATTCCGGGCTATGGCTTCGTGCTGCACAATCGCGGCGCGCTGTTCACCCTGGATCCCCACAGCCCGAATGTCATTGCGCCCCACAAACGGCCGTTCAACACGCTCGCCGCGGGCTTCGTCCTGCACGAGGACGGCAAGCCCCTGATGACCGTGACGCTGATGGGCGGCGACATGCAAGCCCAGGGTCACGCGCAGCTGCTGGTCGATGTGCTGGACCTGCACGCCAACGTCCAGGCGGCGGCCGACCTGGCGCGCTTCTGGCACAGCCAGATTTCCAACGAGCTCGACCTGGAGAGGCCGCTTTACGATCTCGTGGGCGCGAAGCTCGAGAGAATGGGTCATACGGTCAAGCCGGCGAGCGGCGCGGACATGGGCGGAGTTCAGGTTATCGAGGCCGCTCACGGCTACTATCGCAGCGGATCGGACTTTCGCAAGGATGGCGAGGCGGTCGGGTGGTGAGCGCGGAGCCGTAGCATGAATCGAGCGCCGCGGGGAACCGGCATCGTGCTCAGCATCGCCGCGTGGCTGGGTCTGGGCCTGCAACTGGTCCTGACCGTTCGCTTGACCTACCAATCGGCGACACCTTCTCTGCCGGCCGCGCTCGTCGCCTACTTCGGCTATTTCACCATCATCACGAACCTCTTCGTGGCGTTGGTCGCCGGTGCCGAACTCGCCAATGGCCGCTGGGCATGGGTCCGGACACTGGCGCGGCGAACGGTGGCCGGATGCGCCGCGGCATCGATCATTTTCGTGTGCGCCTCTTATCACGTCCTGCTCCGGAACACCTGGTCCCCGCAAGGACTGCAGCGCGTGGCGGACATCGACCTTCACTATGTCGTGCCGCTCCTTGCGCTGCTGCACTGGACGCTGTCGCGAGGCCCCCGTCTGCCGGCACGTGAGCCGCTCATTTGGTGCGCGTACCCCGCCGCATATTTTGCCTACGCCCTGATCCGCGGAGCATGGCTCGGCACCTATCCCTATCCGTTCATCGATGTTTCGGCGCTCGGATATCCAAAGGTAGGGATCAATTCGCTCATCCTGCTGGCAGCCTATTTGGTCTTCGGCTATATCGCCTGGGGAATCGACCGATGGCGCAGCCGCGCCCCGGAGGATCCCTAACTTCTCATGAAATGGCGGAAAGACTCGCCTGCACTTGCCGCCGGAATTCCAGCGGGTTGGAGATCATGCGGAATGACTCCTTGGTGCCTCCCACCCCGGATACGGTGATCGTTCCATAGCCGAGGATTCGGCCGAGCACGCTTTGATCGACGCCGATGCCCTCCACCTTCTGCAGCAGCAGTTCGAGAGAGTGCCGGCGGACCAGCCCCACCTTGATCAACACGCGCTTGTTGGTGATCGCAAACTCCGAACTCGCCGATCTGATCCAGGGCGGAATGAACAGCAGCACGCCGATGGTGGCGACGATGCCCGCCGCGATCCAGCCACCGCCACCGAGACCCACGAGAATGGCGACCAAGAAAATGCAGTCGGGGAGAAAATAAATGATGCGGTGGAGTCTTGCCCGATAGGTTATTTCCTCGTTCGGCAAGAGATTGCGTTCCACGTAACTCATGAGACCTCCCCGTCCACGTACCGATCCCGGATCGCCGGGTGTATAAAGCGATTAGATTACCGCGAACTCGAGCCAGAGCGGCAAGGAATGACAGCATGACCAAGCGAATCAACCTTCAAGACGTGCCCATCGTCACCGGCTGCGGATACCCCGCGCCATTCGACCTTCCATGCGCCGGCCGCCGGCGCAAGAGAATCGGGGATGCCGCCGGCCTGGCCGACTTCGGAGTCAATCTCATGCGCCTGCCGCCCGGCGCCTGGTCCAGCCAGAGGCATTGGCATTCCGCGGAAGATGAGTTCGTTTTCGTGCTCGAGGGGGAGCTCGTGCTCGTCACGGACGCGGGAGAAGAGGTTCTCCGTGCCGGCGATTGCGCCGGATTCAAGGCCGGAATCCACGACGGCCATCATTTGCAGAATCGAACCGAGCGGGACGCCGTGGTTCTCGAGATTGGCGCGCGCAAAGTCGAGGAGGACGAGGGCGACTACCCGGACATCGACATGCGCTTCCTCAAAGGGGACGGCGGGTACGTGCACAAGGATGGCACGCCCTACCCTCGCTCACGCTAAGGCGCAACGCGGTTGGCGATCGCGCCGCCCTGAACTCGATGCGCCGGAAAAAGCCGATTGCCGATTTATTCTTTCCGTTGAGGGCCGAGGGCGCCGGCCGCAACGCGCGTGCCCACGGCGAAGACAACCCGGCGCTTCCGGCAATCTGGAACGTGGTCTGCCGAATCCCCCCGGGACAGGTCTCCACCTACGGTGCCGTGGCGCGGGCTGCCGGTCTTCCGGGGCGTGCACGGCAGACAGGCTACGCATTGAAAGTGGCGCCGGAGGCCATGAATCTCCCTTGGCACCGGGTCGTCGGCGCCGGCGGGCGGATCGTCTTTCCCAAGACCTCGCGCCATTACCGGGAACAAGCGCGGCGGCTGCGGGCGGAGGGGGTCACCATTCGTCAGGGCCGGGTGGACGCTTCGGCCATCGTGGACTCGATCGAGTGGTAGTACCGCCACTATCGGTCGATTTTTTTTCGGTTTAGAAACGCGTCGATTCCTTCGCACGCGTCGCTTTCCATCAGATTTCGAGCCATGATCTCGCCGGCGTAGGCATACGCATCCGCCAATGGCATGGTTTGCTGCCGATAGAACATCGCTTTTCCGTGGCGTATCGCGGCGGGGCTCTTCGTCGCGATCTCGTTGACTTTGCGGGCGATCGCCGCGTCCAGTTCGGCGGCCGGAACGACTTCATTGACGAGGCCCCAGTCGAGCGCGGTCGCCGCGTCGATGAATCTTCCGGTGACCAGCATATCGAAGGCTCGCTTGGTCGAGACATTGCGCGACAGCGCGACGGCGGGCGTCGAGCAAAACAATCCGACATTGATGCCTGAAACGGCGAAGCGCGCCTCCTGCGATGCAATCGCCAGATCGCAGCTTCCCACCAGCTGACAGCCTGCGGCCGTGGCGATACCTTGCACGCGGGCGATGACCGGCACAGGGAGCGAACGGATGCTTTGCATGACCCGGCTGCAGCGATCGAACAATGCTCGGTAATATTCGAGAGACGGAGACCGGCGCATCTCCTCGAGATCGTGGCCCGCGCAAAACGCCCTCCCGGACGCCCTCACGATCACGCAGCGCAAATCCGGCTCGCCCGCCAGTTCGTCCAAGCGACGTTGCAACGCATCGAGGACCGACTCGGAGAGCGCGTTCAGCTGCTGCGGCCGATTGAGCTCGAGGGTAGCGATTCCGGCATGTGAATCCTGCATCGGCGCACCACGGTTTTGCCGCGAAGTGTAGCGCAGAGCGAGCAGCGTCGCCTCCACGACCCAGCGGTCGCACTACCATTCGCTGGGGTTAGGCACGGGTGCGACCCCCGGGTGCGCAACTGCGCTCCCGGGGATCGTGTCTGCAGCACCTTGGCCCCGCGGGCCCGCTCCGCTACTTCGCGTTGATGAACTCCGGCCAGCGGCTCCGTAGGAGACCGAGCTTGGGAGTGCCCCAGCCGCTCGCGAGGTCCCAGCCATCGGTCGCGCTGTAACCCGGCACCCCTCCGTACGAATTGTTGCCGATCGTAATGTCATGGCCGAAATCGGGGAACTGACCCAGGCCGCCCAGCACATAGAGGATCGGATTCAAAAAGCCCAATGGAGCATGCGCGTATTGATTTAGGTCGGCGACGATCCCGGCCCATTGAGGCGAGCCCTCGCTCGTGCCGCCAATGAAGTAATAGCCGACATACGAAGGCCCGAGGGCAGCCCCCAGAAAGCTCGTGTAAACGAGGATAGGCGAGTTGTACTCGTCTGCGTTGTAAGTGACGTCAGGGATGCCGCGGTGGTTTCCGAGGGTCGAGCGCTTCTGCCACGACAGCCACAATTCCTGGTAATCCGGGGTTTGGAACACTTGACTTATGCCCCCTCCCCCGGCGCCGCCGTTGACCGAACTGTCGTTCCACACGGTCTCGTGCTTGTAGTCACCGGAAACATCGGTATAGAGCGTCGTCCCGCCGACCGACGTTACCAGCGGAGAAGAGGCCGGAAAATTCACCGTGGGGAACGTATAGAAGCTGGTCGGCGCGCCGAGTGTTTCGCTATAGGCCGATGCGTTCTCGGTGCCGTCATCACCCGCACTCGCCAGCACCGTCACCTGCTCCTGGCGCGCGCGCTCGTAAAAGGTCTCGTAGTCCTCGATTACCCGCGGGCCTGCGGGCCCCGCCGCATTGTAAAACAGGGTATTTTCGGTCGCCGCCCAGCTCTGGGAGATGATCTTACCGAGGTGGTGATCGAGCGCATACTTCTCCAGCTCCAGAAACTCCGGTAGTCCCTGCACACCCTCCGTTTCGTCAACCGGACTGGTGAGCACGACTATGGAAGCGCCCGGGGCCATTGCATGCGCCCACTCCACATCGAGGGTCGTCTCGAACGCCCACCCTTGTGGATCGGGTTGGGTGATGTCGACGGGGGCGGTCCCGAGCGGCGCCAAAATCTTGAGCGACGGTGGATCCGGGAGCCCGTAGTCGCTGTCGAACTGGCGCAGGTCCGCCTCGAGGGTCGGGCTACCGTACGATTCGATCACGACGATCGTTTCTCCGGCACCGGTGAAGCCCGAATCGATCAAGGAGTTGAGGCCGTAGGCGGTGCGGATTTCGTGCGGGCCATAGCAGGAGAATCCGAAGTTCGCCAAACAGTAAGCATTGGTCGGCGGCTGCTCTTTGTTGCTCGTAGCTTGGCCGCCAATTCGAATTGTCGGCGCCGCACCGGCGCCGTAAGCGATAAGGCCAAGCAAGCCGATCCACCCGAGCGACCGATTAATCGCGGGAATTCTATTCATTGTAGCCATCCCCTAAGGTGTGAAAAGCAAACTCTACCCGGTGAACTCTGCGGGCTTATGCGTATTGTTTGCCGCTCCTTCTCCTCGAGAACGGGCTGTTCCCGAACGTTACACCCGCGGGCGTCACGGGGTCAAAGAACCGCCGCGCCGTGTTCAGGCAATCGCGCCGTCCCGGCGATCAACCCCCGCTCCGGAAAAGCGCCGCAGCGCTCCCGCCGCCCGCATGCAGCGCACGATAGACCGGCTCCGCGATATCGCGGCGGACGAGCGGCTTGCGCAATACGTCGAACACTCCCGCAGCCTGCGCGCGCTCGCTGAGCCGCGCATCGCTGTGGCCGCTCATGAGGATGATCGCAACCTCCGGGCGCAACTGCCGGATCTCATGCGCGAGTTCGGTCCCCGTGAGGTCCGGCATGGTCTCGTCGGTCAGCACGAGATCAAAGCGGTTCGGGCGCGCTCGAAAGGCCTGCAAGGCGGCGACGCTCGACTCAAAGCCGAGGGGCTCGTAGCCAAGACCGGCAAGCGTCTCCTCCGCGAGCGCAACGAGAGTACGCTCGTCATCGACGATCATCACCGTCTCGCCGTTGCCCATCGGCAGGTTGCCCGGAGGCGCCTCGGCAAGCCTGGGTATTTCGCCGGCAGCCGGCAACCACATCGTGAAGGTCGTGCCCGCGCCCACCTGCGTCACCACGTCGATCACACCGCCGAAGTCGCCGACAATGCCGTGCACCAACGCAAGGCCGAGTCCCGTGCCCTCGCCGGTACGCTTGGTGGTGAAAAAGGGATCGAACATGCGCTCGAGCACCGCCGCCGGTATGCCGCTGCCGGTGTCGCTCACCGAGAGGCACACGTAGTGGCCCGCGGCCAACGTACCGTGCGAAAGCAAGCGGCGCTCGCCGAGTACGACACATTCGAGTGCCACTGCGAGCACCCCGCCCCCTTCCATCGCCTGCAGCGCGTTCGTGCACAGATTCATCACGACTTGGTGCAACTGCGTCGTGTCGCCCACGACGGCCGTGTCGAGCGCTTCGAGCCGCGTCTCGAGTCGCACCTCGGCGGGCAGAGATCCGGAGAGCAGTCCGAGCGTCTCCTCGACCACCGATTGCACGTGTACCGGCACCCGCCCCCCCATGCCACTGCGGCTGAACGCGAGAATGCGCTCGACGAGCCCCTTCCCACGCACGCCGGCGTGCATCACCTGATCGACCTGGTGACGCACGGCGCTCCCTTCCGGGAGAGAGTCCTGCGCGAGCTCACCATAACCGAGGATCGCGCCGAGGATGTTGTTGAAGTCGTGCGCGATGCCGCCGGCCAGCCTGCCGATCGCCTCCATCTTGGCCGCTTGCTGCAGCCGGCGCTGCATCTCCTCGCGCTCGCGTTCTTGCGCTCGTTGCACGGCCTCCGCGCGTCTGCGCCGGGTGACGTCCATCACCGCGCCGACAAACTCGAAGTCGCCCCACTCATCCGCCATGGCTCGCACCGCCACCTGGAGATGCTTCACCGATCCGTCGCGCATCAGCAGCCGATACTCGAATTCGAAATCCTTCTTCTCGCGCCTTGCGCGCTCGATGGTGATTTCGAAGAAGTTCTTGTCCTCCGGATGTGCTTGCTGAACGATGCGCGCGAAATCGAGTCGATCCGTGCGATCGAATTCATAGATACGATAGGTCTCCGCGGACCAGTACATGGCATCGGTTGCGGGATTCCAGCTAAAGCTGCCCGCATGGCTCAAGCTCTGCGCTTGTGCCGCATAAACCTCGCTGCGTCGCAGCGCATGCTCGGCGCGCCGGCGCTCGCTGTTCTCCTGCTCGACGTCCGTATAAAGACGGGCATTTTCCAGCGAAATCGCGGCCTGCGACGCGATCAGCCTGAGCACTGCGCTTCGAGCCGGTGTGAACACGCCTGGAGTGAGATTATTCTCGAGGTATAGCACGCCGATCAGCGTCGCTTGCTTGATCAGAGGCACGCAGAGAACCGAACGGACGCGATTGCGGCGAATATACTCATCGTCGGAAAACGACTCGTGCGCGGAGGCGTCGTCCAGAATCACACACTCCTGCGTCCGTACGACGTAATGAAGAACGGCGTTAGGCAGTTCCCCCGCCGCGATGCCCGTTTGCCGGAAGTGAACGGTGATGGTGTCGCCGCTGGTCGTGGCTTCCGCTTCGAGCCGCTGCACGCCCTCGCGGGGAATGAAAAGGAGCCCGCGCTGTGCTCCTGCGTGCTCGAGCGCGGTGCGCATGAGCGTATCGATCAATTTTTCCAGAACGATCTCTCCGGAGACCGCCTGGGCGACCTTGACGACGGTCGCGAGGTCCAGATACTCGACTGTGGCCCCGATCATCGCCGTCGGATCGGTTCGCGACAGTTCCGCCCGCAACTGCGGATGGGATTCATCCAGCTGCCGTACCTTGCCGTCGGCGCCCCAGCGCAAATAGCAGTAACGGGCATTGCGCCGGTACGCCAGGGAAGTGGTCTCCAAGCCCCGTGCCGCGTAGAACTGCGCGGCAAGTTCCCCGGCGATGCCTTCGCTCTGGATGAAGCCGTTCTTGCGGGCCAGGCGGATGGCCTGTTCGTAGAATCGCTCGGCCGCGAGCGGCCGCCCTTCGATCCGGGCGATCTCGGCGCCGACCAACGCCGTGCGGTGGCCAAAGTTCTCGGGGCAGTGCTGCGCCCATATCTCGAGTTGCCGGTGATGCGCGGCCAGCGCTCGCCGGTGCGGAGCATGTTGGTCGGCGGAAATTGCGTCGCAGTACGCCGCTCGCGCAAGCGCCGCGTAGAAGCGGTATTCAGCCACCTCGAAAAAGGACGGCGAGGTCCATAGCAGGCATTGCGCCTTCAATTCGGCGTCGATGGCGGACTGAAAGTCGCCGGCGAAAAAGCGCCCCTGGAGCTTGCGGATCCAATACCAACACGCAGGCAGTGCGAGACGTGGATCCGCCTCGAGGTGTTGCTCGAAGCGCGCCTCGTCGAACTGCGCGTCGTTGAAGGAGTTGAACGATGGCGTCAGGCCCCGCAGCGTGGCGATCAGCTGCAACTGGCTCGTGATGATGTCGATGACCAGGCCGAAGCGGATCCTGCGCGCGAATGCCAGTCCGGCCTCCGCCTCGCGCTGGATGTCGGGTAATGGCTCGCCGGATGCGAGCAGATTGGTGATCAGATTGTTGCAGCTGTAGGCCGCAAAGGTCAGGTCGCCGTTCTCGTTGGCCGTGTTGAAGGCGCGCCGTACCAACGGCCGGCCCGTGCGCACGTGCTGCGTCCATGGACTGACGAGGTTACCGAATGACATGTAGACGCGGGCCTTGAATTGATCCAAGCCGCGCTGTTCGACGAGTTCCAAGCCGAGCCGGCCAAAGCGGAACGCCGTCGGGTAATCGTTGAAATGCGGGCCCACGATCATCCCGAGCCAGACATAGGCGAAACACGATGCACCGAAATTGCCCTGCTCGAGGCTGATGTTCGCCATGCGGCAGAGGACCAGGCAGAGCAGGTTCTCGTCCGTAAACAGAGCCGGCGTGACGACCTGGGCGAGGACGTCCAGGGTGGCTCGCCACTCCAAGTCGCTGCCCAGAGGCAGGTCGACCAGGGACTCGATGGAACGGCTGCCGATGCGCCGCCAGATTTCATCGTATTCCGCTCGCACCTCCTGCTTTGTCGGGTGCGGCGACCATTGCACACCGATGCGGTGCAGATACTCCAGGCACAGCTCGACACCCCGATCGCTGCGGTCCAAGGTCGTGTACAGCTCCAGGCGCAGGCACGCGACCGCAGCACTATGAGCCCGCGTCGCGGTGCGCGCCGCGAGCATGGCGAGCCGCCGTTCCGCAGCGGCCAGGTCACTGCTGAGAAATTCGCACTCCGCCAGGTGAAACTCCAGTGCAAACATGAGCGGATAATGCTGCCGCCACGCATCCTCGGTGAGTAGCGCCCGGCCGGCGGAAAAATACGCCAGCGCCGCCGCGTAGGCGGTCGAGGTTTTGGCCCGCTCGCCCGCGACGAGATTGAGACCGGCGACTCGCTCCCGCTCTTGCTGGGAAACGATCAACCCGGCGCCGCGGTTGAGCTGATTCACGATCTCGAAGATATTGTCCTCGAGCTTCTCCGGGGGCGTCCGTCCGGCAAGCAGCCTGCCGATTCGAAGATGGATCGCCGGACGCTCGCCTTCGGGGATGAGTCCATAGGCCGCCTCCTGGACGCGGTCGTGGATGAAGGCATAGTCGCCGTCCTGGCGGACGATCAGTTCGGTGCGCACCGCCTCCCACAATGCCGTATGAATTTGCTGTTCCGAGAGCCCGTTGACCAAGGTAAGCGTGGCGACGTCGGCCACGTTCCCGACACAGGCAAGTTGCTTGAGTCGTTCCTGAGTCGCAGGGGACAACCGCTTCAACTTGCCGACCATGAGATCCACCACGTTGTCGGTGTACCCCTTGGCCTGGATGCGCCCCAAGTCCCACGTCCAAGCGGCCGCGTCCGGTTCGAAGACGAGCAGTCCCTCCTCGGCCAGCGCCGTGAGGAACTGGATCGCGAAGAACGGGTTGCCAAGCGTCTTATCGTGCACGAGCCGCGCAAGCGGCCCGGCGGAGCCGTGCTCACAATGCAAGGTGTCGGCAACGAATTCGGTCACGTCCTCGAGCGAAAGCGGCGCAAGCGCGATATCGCGCACCTCGGCCCCGGTTCCCCGAATGGCAGCCAGCGTCTGCATCAAGGGGTGGGTGCTGCTGACCTCGTTGTCGCGAAATGCTCCGACCAGCAAAAGGTGTCGGACGTCAGCGTGCGTCATGAGGTGCTCGAGCAGCTTGAGTGTCGCAGCATCGAGCCACTGAAGATCGTCGAGAAAGAGCACGAGGGGGTGCTCCTTGCGCGCGAACACCTCCAGAAAAGACCGGAACACCATGTGAAACCGGGTCTCGGCCTCCGTGACGGGGAGAGCCGCAACCGGTGGCTGCTCGCCAATGACGAACTCGAGCTCGGGAATGAGGCTCACGACGAGTTGGCCGTTTGGGCCAACCGATTTGCGGATCGCGTCTCGCCAACGATCGACCTCGGCCTCGGTCTCACTCAGAATTTGACGGATGACGGTACGGAACGCTTGAGCCAGCGTGGCATACGGAATGTCCCGCCTGTACTGATCGAACTTCCCGGAGAGGAAGATGCCCCGCGGCCGGACGATCGCCTTGTGCAGCTCCTGAACGACGGAGGACTTGCCGATCCCGGAGTAGCCGGAGACGAGAACCAGAGCCGGCGTTCCGGTCTCGACCACCCGAGTGAAGGCAGCGAGCAGCGTCTCGCACTCGCGATCCCGGCCGTAGAGTTTCTCGGGCTTCAGAAGTCGATCCGACGCGTCGTGCGCGCCGAGGGTGAACACATCGATGCGTCCTGCCGCCTGCCATTCGCCGACGCAGCGCCTGAGATCGGCTTCGACGCCGGCCGCGGTCTGATAACGCTCTTCGGGGGTCTTGGCGAGGAGCTTCAGAATTATCGCCGAGACTGGGGCCGGGACGTTTTTCGATCGCTCACCCGGACGCACCGGTTGTTTCGCGATATGACAGTGGATCCACTCCATGGGATCGGAAGCGGTGAACGGCAGGCTGCCGGTCAGCATTTCGTAGAGCGTGACGCCGAGCGAATACAAATCGCTGCGAGAGTCGATCGAACGATTCATTCGTCCGGTCTGTTCGGGCGCCATGTAGGCGAGCGCTCCGGCGAGAGCTTCGGGAGGATCGGGCGATTGCCGCTCGCGCGGCAGCCGTGACGCGATGCCGAAGCCCGTCAACCACACGCGTCCGGTCGCGATGCTCACGAAAGCGTTGGCGGGCCTGATGTCCTTATGGATGAGACCGCGCTGGTGAACCCGGGCGAGCGCGGCCGACAGTCCGATGGCCAGACGAAGGAATTGCCCCAACTCCATCGGGGCGCCAACCAGCCGGTCGAGCGGTTCGCCTCCGGGGTCCTCGAGCACAAGCACCGATCGGCCCTGTTGCCCGGCGAGCGCGAGAGGCCGGACCGCCCAGGCGGGATCCAGTTCGGCTCGCAATGCATATTCGTGCTCCATGCGGCGAAGGCTGCGGAGAGCGGTATGTTCTCGGAGCGAAGCGACCACCAGAATCGGCTGCACAGCCTGGTCGGGCGAGATCCGGGACTGGGCACGGTACAGGGCGAACTCGCCGTCGTCGCGCAGCGTCTGGCGACTTGCCTCCACAAGCTCGAGCACGTCGGCCTGCCAGTTCGAATCCACGGGCCCTTCCCCAAGGTATGAGGGACAATGGAGACAATACTCGAAATGCTTGCCAGCTGGTATTCGGGGCTCGGCGGGGCTGGGGTCGAGGCCCGAGGGCGCGAACGGCTCGCGCCTCGCGCGAAAGGGCCTCCAGCTCCAACCAAAATGAGGTTTGGCGGTGACTATTCAACCCGGCGAGCGCATTCTTCGCCCGTTGGCTGACCGAGGATCCGCGACCCGATCGCCTTGACCTTTAAGGGGCCGCAGCATTCTGCGTCGCCAAATTGATCGGATCCTCGCGCAGGTACGGCCGCGGCAACTGCTGTCGCGATATTACGCCGGCGGGATACAGAATCGAGAGGCGCTCCAACAAGTTCTCCAGCTCCCTCACGTTCCCCGGCCAGGAATGGCGCATCAAGTCCTGCAGGGCGCATGGTGTCAACGAGATGCCGCCAAATCGGGGGCTTTCCGCAACCAGCCGGGTGATCAGCAGCGAGAGGTCGGCAATTCGCTCGCGCAAGGGCGGAAGTTCCAGAGGAAATACATTCAGTCGATAGAAGAGATCTTCCCGAAATTCAGCCGCCTCGATGGCTTTCTCCAAATTTCGATGTGTCGCAGCGATGATGCGGACATTGCAGGTCTTACTGCGGTTGCTGCCGACGCGCTCAAAGCAGCGCTCCTGCAACACGCGCAGCAATTTGACCTGCATGGGTAATGACATGTCCCCGATCTCATCAAGGAACAACGTTCCGCCCTCGGCGAATTCGAATCGGCCTTGGCGTGCCGTGAGCGCGCCCGTGAAGGCGCCCTTCTCGTGGCCGAAGAGCTCGCTCTCCAATAACTCGGCAGGAATAGCGCCGCAATTGACCGGCACGAAGGGTTTGTCGGCTCGCGCGGAGAGCTGGTGCAGATGCCGGGCGAGAACTTCCTTGCCTGTTCCCGACTCTCCCAATATCAAGACCGTGCTGTCGGTGGGCGCCACTTGGCGAACCATGGTCCGGATCAGGCGCATGGCGCCAGTCTCTCCCGTGGGGCCGGACCTCGATGTGGCTTTCAAACTGGTGTACTCGACCCTGGCCGTTGCCAATCCCGTTCGCGCCATCAGTCAACTCCTTGGCATTGCATCCTGCAGCAGGCGGCCCGGGGGAAATGGTAGAAGCTCACGCGAAATGCAACCGTGCCTGCCTCACAGGCTGCGACAGTGAACATTTGCGCCGGACGCGTATTGCCGCAACGATATTCGGGTATCGCGTAGGCGGACCCCGGGGCCCTTCTCGCGCGCGCCCAGAGCTCGCATCTTTTGGCACCGCACCATCCCACGGCCGCTGGCACATTGGAGCCGCTGTCGCAGCGCATGCTGCGGTCATTGCGATAATGCTCATTCCAAAAAGGTAGCGGGGTCTGCATGAATCGTTCGCGTTGTTTCGGTCTTTTCTTGTCCACCCTCTTCGCCTGGATTGTCTCCGCGGATACAGCCATGCCGGCCACGCCTCCCCAGGTTCGGACCGAACAGGGCACGGTCGAGGGGCTCCAGGCGAAGGGGATCCGCGAATTCCTCGGGATACCCTACGCGGCGCCTCCGGTCGGCGATCTCCGTTGGCGGCCCCCGACCGCGCCGGCAAGCTGGGAAGGCGTGAGATGGGCAACGCAGTTCGGCCCCGCCTGCGCCCAGGTCACGACGCTCGGCCCTTTCGCGGGGCCCGCCAATGACAACGAGGATTGCCTGACACTTAACGTGTTCACCCCCGGGATCGGAACCTCCAGCAAGCTGCCTGTGCTGGTTTGGATTCATGGCGGCGGCAACATCGACGGCTCGAGCAGGGACTATGATGCGAGCCGCCTTGCCGCGCTGGGCAACACCGTCGTCGTCACCATCAATTACCGTCTCGCCCTGCTCGGCTGGCTTGCCAATCCGGCACTCGACGCGGAGGGTCACCCCTTCGCCGACTATGGCCTGCTCGACCAGCAGTTCGCTCTCAAATGGGTGAAGAAAAACATTGCCGCTTTCGGAGGGGATGCCGACAACGTGACACTGGGAGGTCAATCGGCGGGATCCATCGACACGGAAGCCAACGTCGCCTCTCCGCTGGCAACCGGGCTCTTCCAGCGGGCGATCTTCGAGAGCGTCGTGCTCGACGGCATTCCGCTCCAGGCGGCGGAGAAGACCGGCGCGGAATTCGCCGACGCCGCCGGATGCGGGAAGGCGGCGACACCGGAGGTGGCCGCCTGTCTGCGCCGTCTCCCGGTGCAGCGGATCATGCAGCTCGCGGGCACGGAATCCGCTCAGGGTCCCTATATCAGCAGCCTCATCGCGGATGGTCGGATCGTGCCGGCCGGCGGTCTCTTCAGCGCGTTCAAGAACGGCGCATTCACGCACATGCCGATCATGAGCGGCACGGTGCATGACGAGCATAATTTCACGGCGGCGATCACGGAGTATTTTTCGGGTCCGCCTCGACACGCGATCACGGCCGGACAGTTCCGGAATTTCGTCACGAGCACCTATCCGGCCGAAACGGCTGCCAGGGTATTCCAGGAATACAAGCTCGCCGACTACCCGACGCCGCAACGCGCCTGGAACGCAGCCGGCACCGACGGCTTGGTCTGCCCCCAACTGACGCTCAACCGCATCCTGGCGCCGCAGGTGCCGGTCTACGCCTACGAATTCAACGATGCGACGGCACCATTCTACTTTCCGGCCATGCCCGGCTTCGAGCCGCTCGCTTATCACACGGCCGATATCCAGTATCTGTTCCCGCTCTGGCATGGCGGCCCTGCAGGCATCGTCCACCAGCTGAATCCGCAGCAGCAACGTCTCTCCGACGCCCTGGTGAAGGCCTGGACGAATTTCGCGCGAAGCGGTGACCCGAATGGCCCTGGAGCGCCAAACTGGCCGGCCTTTCGCCCGACTGCGGGCAAGCCTGGCGTATACCTCTCGGAAACCCTACCGGTCTCCGAATCGATCACGGACGAGCAATTCGCCGCCGAACATCGATGCGCCTGGTGGACGAAACTTCCAACGAAGTAGTTCATCTCGCTCGTTTATGACCGCTAAGCCTCGAATACCTCGAACGCACCTTCGAGTGCATCGCACAGCTGGTCAAGCTGCGCCCGCTCAATCGTCAGGGCCGGCGAGAGAATGATGTTCGGCCCTGACAGCCTGATCATCGCTCCGCGGCGATACGACTCGCGGTGCACCCGGCTGAGCTCCGCCGCTCCACTCGCAAAGGCAGTGCGGGTGCGCCGGTCGGCAACCAATTCGATGCCAGCCATGAGACCGACGCCACGCACATCGCCCACGATCCGGAAGCGTTTCATCGCGTGCAGCCGCTCGAGAAAATAATGGCCTTCCCGCGCGGCACGTGCCGGAATGTTCTCGCGCTCGATGATGTCCAGCGTGGCTAGCGCCGCCGCTGCCGCCACGGGGTGTGCACCATAGGTGTAGCCGTGATTGATCGTTCCCAAGGCGGGGTCGGCGCCGGCCGCGCTTGCGCCGCAATCACACTATGAATACGAGCGTCGCGCCATCGTGGAAAGTCCGGATGACCAAAGCGCCGCCGAGGTGCCCGCCAGGTCCTCGGCGGCTATCTCATGAATGAGCTAGCCCGCGGCGCGGGCCGGTTCCGGCGTTGGCTTGGCGGCGTAGGGCCTAAAGGTGGATGCGATCAAGAAGGCGCCGATACCCGTACCCCACGCACCGATGTAGAGCCATCCGTAGCTGGCGAACGTATCGAAGATCAAGCCTCCGGCCAGCGGGCCAGTTGCCATGCCCAGACTGCCGGCCATTGCAAATCCGCCGATGATCGTTCCCATCATGCGCAGCGGAAAATTCTCGCGCGCGAGCACCGCATAGAGAGGCATTACACCGGCGTAGATGAAACCAAACAGGGCCGCCACGGCGTAAAACGCGCCCAGCTCACGTACGAAAAAATAGGCCAGTGCGCCGAACGCCTGCAGCAGCAGACCCGAGACCAGGACGCGTTTTGCTCCAAACCGGTCGCCGAGATAACCGAACGCTACACGACCGCCCAAGCCTGCCAGCCCTTCCACGCTGTAGATCGAGACAGCCGCGATCAGCGGGATCCCGCAACTTATCGCGTAGCTCACCGTATGGAAAATCGGACCGGAGTGCGTGGCACAGCAAAAAAAATTCGTCAGCAGCAGCGTGATGAATTGCGGTGACCTGATCGCCTGTCCTACCGTGATCCCCGATGGCGGCTCTTCGTGGGCGGCGAGGACGGCCTTTTCGGATTCCAACGCCGGTGGGCGACGCACCAGAAACGCGACCGGAATCATAACGGCTGCCGCGAATGCGGCGAGGATTTGAAGGGATGTTCTCCAATCGTGGTCGGAAATCAGCCGCGCCGCCAATGGAGACATGGTCATCGGCGCCATCCCCATGCCGGCGGAAACGAGAGACACCGCTAGGCTGCGATGCGTGTCGAACCAGCCGGTCACGCACGCCATCATGGGCGCGAAGATGGCCGCGGTCGCGCCACCGACCACCAAGCCGAAGATCAGCTGAAACTCGATGAGCGATGTCGCCCGGCTCGTCAGCGCCAGAGCTGCGGCCAAGACTCCGGATCCTGCCAGCACTATCAGGCGCGGACCGAAGCGGTCTGACAGGTTTCCCCAGACGATGCTTCCCAGTGCCATGGCGAGAAACCCGAAGGTCATGGCGCTGGATACGCCGGTGATGGACCATCCGGTATCCCGTGAGATGGCCCGAAGAAAAACAGGCAGTGAAAACATCGCGCCTACCGCGACGCAGCCCAAGAGGCCGCCGGCTGCCACTATCACCCAGCGATAGTGAGATTTCATTCTGTGCTGTCCATCCAACCGTTCCCCGCTGATGTAACGACGATCGATACGTGGCAACAACTCGTCGAGATTTAACATATCGGCAGCGGAAGGTCGATTCGATACTTGCTTGCAGCCCGGCCCCGCCGTCATAGCCATGCCATTGGACAGCCGGTTTCGACCCTGCTGCGGGCGATGGCGAGGAGCTGCTTCGGCGCGGTTAATGTGGACGGATCAAATCTCCGCATACACTTTCACTCCGAAATTCATGCATGCTCGACGAAGTGGTTCGCGCTGGCCCACCAGTGGCGCTGGCCTATCGATACGGTATAGCGCCCGAGCAGATGCAGATAACCAAAGAGCCGCTCCTCTGCGGCTATAAGCGGTGCTACAATTTTGTGATAAGGAATGCAACGGGCTTGGAACCGGCTGAGCCCAGCACGAACAATTGTTGACGGGACCGGTAGAGGGGCCGCAAGAATGAAAGCAAGCCTCGTGTTCCATGGGGAATCTAGTCTCGTCACACTCGCGCCACTTGTTCCATTGGGGGCAGTGGCGGCAACCCCCGCGGTGGCTCAGCAATACGAAATATCGTTTTCCGGATCCATGAATTGCAACTCGATCAATGCGCCCCTGGCTGCCACGTTTTATGGCGGAGAGGCCTTGTCCGGTTGAATGATTTTTGAAGCACAGGGAACAACGTAACGTAATAAGGAGATTCGTCATGATTCGATCTGTTCGCTTGCACCTTTGGGCCGGGCTGGCCGTCGGGGTGGTGGCGGTCGCTGCGACTTCCGCCGGCGCCCAGTCCGGCTCCGGGCCGGGCACGCTCGTGCGGGTAACTCCGGGGATAAGCGCGGCAACGGTGCCCGGCGCGGTGCCCTTCGGGCCCACCCCGGCGAACACGCCGGAAACCGTGTCGTTCGTCTTTCGCGAACGGAATCTGCAGGAGCTGGAAGCAGCCGTCACCGGGGGTATCAGGAACTACCTGTCGGTCAGCCAGTTCGCCAGGCAGTACGGCGCGGACCCGGCGGTAATCTCCGCGCTGCAGAGCTACCTCGCGCAGTTCGGGATCACCACGACGGTCTACGCCGACAATGTCGACGTCGTGGCCCAGGGCACCGCCGGCGAGTTCGACCAGGCGCTGTCGGTGACGCAGCAGCAGTACTACGCCCCGGCAGTCCAGGGCCGCGACGGCCGCACGAGAATCCCGGCGCAGAACTTCCACGGCACCGCGGAGGCGCCGGGGCTGCCCGCGAACATCGCCGAGAACCTGCTCGCCGTCCTCGGGCTGACCAATTACAGCCCGTTCGTCAGCCAGAAGGCGCATGTCGACAGCAGCGTGCTCAAGCCACAGTCGGGCAGCTCGAGCTCCTGCCTCGCGCTGACCGGGCTGGCGGACGCGTGCAACCTCCCGTCCAATTTTGCCGCCAACTACGGCCTCGACGCGCTCTACCAGAAGGGAGCCAACGGGGCCGGGCAGACGCTCGCCATCGTCACGCTGGCCGCCCTTGACCCGGGCGCGCCGCAGTACTTCTGGCAGAACATCGCGCACATCCCGACCACCGGCCGCACGGTGACCGTGGACAACATCGACGGCGGTCCCGGCGTGCCGAGCGACGCCTCGGGCAGCGGCGAGACCGACATCGACGTGGAGCAGTCCGGCGCCCTCGCCCCCGGCGCCAACGTGATCGTCTATCAGGCGCCGAACACCGACTACGGCTTCGCCGACGCCTTCTTCGCGGCGGCCAGCGAGAACATCGCCGGCACGCTCTCCTCGAGCTGGGGGGCGTCGGAGACCATCGTGCAGTATGTGATCGCCGCCGGCGAGGAGTCGCCCGGTTACGCGGCGGCATTCGACGAGGCGTTCCTGGAGATGGCGGTGCAGGGCCAATCCGGCTTCATCGCGTCCGGCGACACGGCCGCGTACGCCGCCTCCGGTGACCTCGGCACGACCAACCTGTCGGTCCAAGTCTCGGCGGACAGCCCGTACATCACCGCCGCAGGGGGCACCACGCTGCCGTGGTCCGGCACACTGTCCGGCCCGGACGGCACGGCTGCCGTGGACGTCCCCGCCCAGCGCACCTGGGGCTGGGACTATCTGTGGCAGCCGGTCGCGACTATCACCGGCGAGCCGCTCGCGACCTCAGCAGAGTCGCAGGTCGTCGGCAGCGGCGGCGGCTTCTCCGCGATCGAGTCGAGACCTTCCTATCAGGATGACGTGCCCGGCATCGGCGAGTACGCCGCGATTCAGTACCTGACCCCGACCGACTACGTGACCCAGCCCGGCACCAACCTGGTCGAGCCGACCGAGTGGAGCTTCAATCCCACACCGAGGGTCAGCTACGGCTACTCCACCGGCCGCGCCGTGCCCGACGTGTCCGCCGACGCCGACCCGTACAGCGGCTACCTGCTGTACGAGCCCTCCTTTGCGGGCGTTGACGAACCGGTGCTTCAGGGTGGCTGGGGCGGCACCAGCTTCGTGGCGCCGCAGCTGAACGGCTCAACCGCGGTCATCAACTCCTACCTCGGCCACCGGGTCGGGTTCTGGAACCCGGCGATCTACGCGTTTGCTACCGGCGGGAAGGATCCGTTCACCGTGATGAGCGCGGTCGGCACCAGCAGCGATAACATCTTTTACACCGGCAGCCCAGGCTCGGTGTACAACGCGGGCAGCGGGCTCGGGTTCCCGAACCTGAGCGAGCTCGCCCTCGACTTCGCCCGCGGGCCCTGACGGCGGTTAGCCGCGGCGCAACCGGAGCCGGGCCGCACTCTCGCGTGCGGCCCGGCTCGCGGTTACTGCGAGCCGGGCCGCGGCTCAATGAATGACCAGATCGTCGGGACTCTTGAACCCGCTAACGATTCCGCGCGCGATTCGACCACGGTAGGCAGCTAATTTGCTCGACTTCGCGCTTGCAAGTTTGTGCTACATGTAGCACAATGTGTCCATGAAGGAAGCAGGCATACGTGAAGCTAGGCAGAACCTCACCGCGTTGATCGATGAGGTGCGCAAGGGTCACGAGGTAACCATCACTGATCGAGGCAGGCCGGTTGCACGGCTCGTACCGCCCCGCCGCGAGCAAGCCAAACCCTTTGCAGGCCGTGCCGATTTCCGTCGCAAGATGCCAGTGCTGGCCGCATCGCTCACCGCCGCCGTCATCGATGAGCGGGCGGAGCGTGGCTGAAGGATCGATGGTGCGAGACGCGCTCGGTGCCGATCCCGGCATCTACCTCGATTCCAGCGCGCTGGCGAAACTTTACGTACCGGAACCCGAGAGCGACACGCTGGAAGCCTTTCTCCAAGGTCGGCGGGATCTGATGATCTCGGAACTAGTCATTACCGAAGTTTTGTCCGCAGTCGCCCGTAGACGACGCGAGGGCATGATCACTGCCCATCAAGCATTGGAGATCCGCGACGCGGTCTTCGCAGACGCCGATTCAGGTTCCTTCCACCGCCTCGACATGAGTCCCGTGGTTCACCGCGAGGCCGAACGCCTTTTATTCCACATCGAGTCGGTAACGTTGCGGACGCTTGACGCGCTGCATGTCGCCGCGGCGCTGCTGGGCTCGGCTACTCACGTCGTGACCTACGACGCGCGCATGCGCGCTGCGGCGTTGCACGCGGGACTCAAGACACTCGACTTGTAGGAACCGGCTTGAATTCAGCACGGCCCACGGAGACCCCTTGAATTGGTAGCGGGGGCGCGCTACCGGTCCAAGCAAGTGCGATAGTCAAATGATAGTGCTCAGATAGCAACGCATTCGCTGGAACCCGCATGGTCGTGTGGCAGATCGCATCAAGACGATCGGCGTGACGGATAACGACAAGGAGTTCGCGCGCGTCGATCGGTTGCGCGTCGAGAACTGGTTGAGGGATTAGTTACCGGACAAGGCATTAGCGGCAGCGAGCCTCGCGGCCGAAAGACGGCGCAATTGCCAACACGTCGGAGATGTCAAAGCATTGTCCCGAAATAATGGGGCGCGCATGTCTGTAGCCTCTCGGCGACGTATCCTCGGCTCTCCACCTTCCCTGAAGAGCCGATGGATCGGCAGATGTTGATTCACACGCTCGGTGTTGTCGCTCGAGCGCGTGGAATGATGAAGCTGGCGAAGGAAACCGGCATCACACGCGCCGGTCTTTACAAGGCGCTCTCGCCGAAAGGCAATCCGAGCTTTGAAACCGACTTGCCGCGACGCATCATCAAAACGGCACTGTTTGCAACGAATGTACGGCGAGGCGATCCAACGCAGCGTTTCTTCGGGGTATATGCGGTGCCGGTAAAAGCCGTTCCCGGTCTGTCGAACCGGCCTCGTCGCGCAGCCGCAGCCAGATCTGGCCAATCTCGGTAAGAGCTTGCAAGATCGATCTCGGGCGGTGAAAATTAACCAAAGCTGCACCGGAAATCGCACGAGGCGGTCGCATGAACGCGAAGCAGCCAGCAGCCCCGGTGCCACGGCGCGCATCGGTCCGACACCTGCCGCAGCTAGCAGGGTTACTCGCGTGCTTGATTCCATTTCATGGGTACGGCGCGCCTGGCGAGAAGCCTGCTCCGGATAACATTGAGACGCGCATGCTCGCCTGTACCCCATGTCACGGTGCGCGCGGTCAGGGTACGCAGGACGACTACTTCCCGCGCCTCGCAGGCAAACCGGCGGGCTACCTATACAACCAACTCGTGGCGTTTCGCGACCGGCGACGCAGCTATGCGCCGATGAACTATCTCTTGGAATACCAGAACGATGCTTACCTGCAGGCGATGGCTGCCTATTTTTCGAGTCAAGACCCACCCTACCTCGCATTTCACGCAACCAAAACCACCAGCCTCTTGCTGGCCCTGGGTCAGAAGCTGGCGACCCAGGGAGATGCGAAGCGCAGCATCCCGCCGTGCGCCGGCTGTCACAACCCGAACTTCACCGGCATGGAGCCCGGCATTCCCGCTCTGGTCGGCTTGCGACCCAAGTACATCAGCGCTCAACTCGGCGGGTGGCGCTACGGGACTCGCACAGCCAAGTCACCGGATTGCATGCAGATCGTCGCCGGACGTCTTTCGGAAGATGACGTCACCGCACTGGCCGCTTGGCTCTCGAGCCTGCCGGCACCGCTGAAACCAACCCCCTTGCCGCACGGCAGCCTCGCTACGCCGCTGCCCTGCGGCAGTGAGCCCCAGTGAGGAGTGCGAGCCGATGTCACCTCCCTGCGCATTCCGGCCGCTGCTCGCACCATCGCTCTGCGTCCTGGTGCTGCTCGGCCAGGGGTCACAGGTATCCGGGCAAGCCACGTCCAAGGCGACATCCCCAGAGCCATCCTCCACGGCCGAATTGATCAGCAAGGGGCAGTATCTGGCGCACGCCGGCGATTGCATCGCCTGCCACACGAATCGCGACGGTAAATTGTTTGCCGGCAACCGGCCCATGCCGACACCGTTCGGCACGCTGTACTCTTCCAACATTACGCCCGATCCGAACGACGGCATCGGGAAATGGTCCGAGGCGGACTTCTACGCCACGATGCATGTCGGACGGATGCCCGACAATGGCCTCCTCTATCCGGCCATGCCATTTGCCGACTACACGAAAGTCACGCGTGCGGACTCCGACGCGATCTTCGCGTACCTGCGCTCCGTCGCTCCGGTAGCGGAGCCGAACCGGCCGCAGGACTTGCGCTTCCCCTTCAACAATCGCTCACTGATTCTCGGGTGGCGAACGTTGTTTTTCACCGAGGGCACGTATCAACCCGACAGCACGAAGTCGGAAGAATGGAACCGTGGCGCCTATCTGGTGGAGGGACTCGGACATTGCGGGATGTGCCACACGCCGATCAACATGCTGGGCGGCAGCTCGGAATCCCAAGCTTTTCAAGGCGGACTGATCCCCCTGCAGAACTGGTACGCCCCCTCCCTCACGTCCAACAAGGAGACCGGTCTCGGGAACTGGAGCCTCGAGGACATCGCGGACTATCTGCGCAAAGGCGTCTCGCAGCGCGGCGCCGTCTACGGCCCGATGTCGGAAGTCGTCTACAACAGCTTGCAGTACCTCACCGACGCGGACATCCGCGCAGTGTCCGTGTACTTGAAGAGTCTTGCCCAACGCACCAACCCGGGCCCCGAAGTGACCACGGTGCCGGTGGCCGAAAGCAGCCTGCTGATGCGCCTCGGTAAAACGGTCTACTTGAACAGATGCGCGAACTGTCACGGCGCCCAGGGCACTGGTGAACCGCCGCGCTATCCGCCGCTGGCCAACAACCAATCCATTCAGATGGAGTCCGCGGTCAATCCGATCCGCATGGTGTTGAATGGCGGCTTCCCGCCCGGCACTCCCGGCAATCCGATGCCCTATGGCATGCCGCCCTTTGCGCAGACTCTTGCAAACGACGAGGTGGCCGCGGTCGTGACCTACATTCGCTCCTCCTGGGGCAATCACGGGACGGCGATTGCCGCGCACCAGGTCGCCGAACTCCGTTCCGCTCCACTGGACTGAACTCATGCTCAATGCAAACCCCGAATCCAAGCGGCCCGAGTCCGACGATGAAGCCGTCGATCGTATCGTGCAGCGCGGCGGCCGCGGCGCGCTCGCCCTCGTGGCGGTTGCTACAGCGATCGTCATGGGCACGTGGCTCGCGTTCTACTTGTTGGTCTTTATGCCGCGCTCGGTGACGCCATGACGGCGGCGAATCAATCCGAGGCGCCTCGTCAGGACGCCGCCGCAACCGTAGAGCGCCGCTGGGGCGCGGTGTGCGTGGGCATCCTTGGGATCTTGGTGTTTCTGGCGACCTTCGCCGGCGTGCATCAGGCCACGATGCCGCAGGCCCGCGTGGAAACCGTGGATCCCACTACCCTGCATATCGCCGGCGAATTCATCGAGAGCAATCTCGGCAGTGCCGTCGAGCCGGACGGATCTGTCACCGTTCGGCTTGTCGGCCAACAATACTCTTTCACACCGCAATGCATCCTGGTGCCCACCAAGACACTCGTCACGTTCCGTGCCGCCAGCGCCGAAGTCGTTCATGGGTTTCTGATCCAGAACACGAACGTGAATCTGATGCTCGTGCCGGGCTATGTGTCGACGATCAGCGCGCGCTTTGCCGCTCCGGCCGATAGCCTGATGCCGTGCCACGAATACTGCGGCACGGGGCATGAAGCGATGTGGGCCCACGTACGAATCATCGAGAAGGCAGAGTTCCTGAAGCTCGCGCGGCAACGGCGGAGACTGACCTGTGTTGCAGAATAAACGACTCGTGCTTGCGCATTTCTGGCTGGCCTTCGGTAGCTTCGGCCTTGCGGCCCTGCTGGGCGCCTGGCAGATGCTCGAGCGCAGCCCCTTGCGTCCCTGGATCAGCAATCCGGAGTGGTACTACCGTTCCGTGACGGCACACGGCACCGCGATGGGCTATGTATTCCCGACCCTGGTAGCCATGGGGTTTGGCTACGCGATCACCGAAGCCTCTCTCAAACGCCCGCTGATCGGGCTGAAGTGGGCGTGGGCGGGGTGGACATTGATCGCGGTCGGCACGGTCACGGCCCTGATTCCGGTCTCGATGGGGCTCGCCTCCGTCCTGTACACGTTTTATCTGCCCATGGTCGGCAACCCGTTCTACTACATCGGCGTGGTGCTGGTGGTCGTGGGCTCCTGGATCTGGGTCGGATTGATGGCGGTGAATGTCTACGCCTGGAAGCGAGCCAATCCCGGCGCTCCCGTGCCGCTGCCGATGTACATCAATGTCGCCGGATCCTTGTTGTGGGGCTGGACGGCGGTCGGTGCAGCCCTCGAGCTGCTATTCCAGATCCTGCCGGCCTCGCTCGGTGTCATGCGCACCGTCGACGCGGGGCTCGGGCGCGTGTTTTTCTCCTGGACACTGCATGCGATCGTGTATTTCTGGCTGATGCCCACCTACATTACCTACTACGTGATCGTGCCGCGGGCCATCGGCGGCCGGCTCTTCAGCGATTCGATGGCGCGCCTCTCCTTTGCCCTGTTCCTCGTCGTGGCGATGCCCATCGGGGTTCATCATCTCTTCGGCGACCCGCAGGTCGGCGCCGGATTCAAATTCGTGCATTCGACCTTCACCGCACTGGTGTCGCTGCCGACGCTGCTCACGGTATTCACGATCAGCGCCTCCGTGGAGATCGCCGCTCGGCTGCGCGGCGGCAAGGGAATGCTCGGCTGGCTGAAGGCGCTGCCCTGGGACAATCCGATGATGCTGGCCGTCGCCATGTCATTCTTCATGCTCGGCTTCGGCGGCGCCGGCGGACTCATCAACATGAGCTATCAGCTGGACCAAAGTATTCACAATACGCAGTGGGTCACCGGCCACTTTCATCTGATCTTTGGCGGCGCCATCGTCATCATGTACTTTGCCATCGCGTACGATCTGTGGCCCCACTTGACCGAACGCGCCTTCACGGACATGCGGTTGATCCGCGCGCAACTCTGGACGTGGTTCATCGGCATGATCGTGCTCACCTTCCCCTGGCACTGGGTGGGGATCCTCGGGATGCCTCGCCGCATGGCCTTTTATGCCTACAGCGATCCGGCCATGGCGCCCCTCGCGCTCTCGGTGGTGGCATCGGTGATCGGTGGAGCCATACTCGTCGTGTCCGCTGCCTTGTTCATCACCGTGCTGATCCGGGGTCACCTGGCAGACCCGGTGAAACCGGACGAATATCGGTTCAGCGTGGCCGTACACCCGCCGAAAACAGTCCCCGAGGCGCTCAATGGCTACGGCCTCTGGGTGGGCCTCATGCTGCTGCTCACCGCCATCAACTATGGCTTTCCCATCGCACATCTGATGTCCCGGCAAGACACCTCCGTACCGGTCATCCATATAGGTGCAAACCGATGAGCGCGGAAAACGCCCGTTCGACCCGCAACCGCTGGATTACGACCGCGATCGCGGTCACGCTGCTCATCGCCTTGGTGTCTGTGATCACGGGATTTGTCTGGTTGCCCTTCGCTGAAGCTGACTCGCCCTTCCGCAGTGTTTGGGACGCCATCTGCAGTTCCGCTGGCCTCGTGCGCAACAGGCCGGCCACGGCCATCGTCGAAGAGCCAGGCTTCAAGACCAGCGCCGTGGTCGTCTCCGCCGACATGTTGCCAACGTCGACCGCCGTGTCCATCGGCCGCGGCGGCACGCTGGCTCTGCAGTGTACGATGTGTCACGGCGACCGCGGGCTGAGTAATGCGAACACCCCGAACCTGGCCGGCCAATATGCACCCGCGATCTACAAGCAGCTGCAGGACTACAAGAGCGGCGCCCGCACCAGTGCCATCATGAGTCCGCGGGTCACGGACCTCACCGATCAGGACATGCGCGATCTCGCCGCCTACTACTCCTACCTGCCGCGCTTACCGCCCTATCATCCGGTCGATGCAGGCCCTGCGCCGCCCATCGTCGTGCGCGGCGCGCCGTTGCGTAATATTCCTCCCTGCGCAACCTGTCATGGAACGGTCGGCTACAAAATCGGCACCGAGTGGCTCGAGGGAGAATCGGCAGTGTATTTGCGCACTCAGCTCGAGGATTTCGCTTCCGGTACCCGCCACAACGACATCAGTGAGCAGATGCGCAACATCGCGCGCGGCATGACGCTCGCGGAGATCGAACGGGCCGCCGCTTACTACGCCAATCAATACCCCAACCAACGGTAGTGTCAGTTTTCCTACGGGGTGTCCCTTTTTGCCTTAAGGATGTGAGCAAAAAAACCCGCGGCGGAACTGGCAATTACGATGTGAATTGGTAGCGAGGGGGGCTACGAGGTAAAATTGTTGGAAGCGCGGACGATGCGGGATGTACTGGACAACTGGCTCGAATCAGACGCGAGGTTGACGTCCTTATGTTGAAAACAAGGGTCGCTTTGAAATCATTGATCGCCGCCGGGGTGGCGCTTGCGCTTGCAGCGCAGATCTCGGCTGTGCCTGCGCGGTCGGCGGCAGCGCAACAGGGGCCTCTCTACGTGAACGTGGTCGAGCTAGATATCGTCCCAGCGGACTTTAATCAGTTCATCGCTGCGGCGAAAACTAACGCCGTGGCGTCGATGAACGATGCGGGCTGCCACCAGTTGGACATTGCGATTTCACAACAGGACCCGCACCACGTGATTTTTTTCGAGGTCTACGACAATGAGGCAGCGCTGAGGGCGCATCATGCCACTGACCACTTCAAAGCATTTGAGGCAACGACCAAGGGCATGGTGGCAAAGAGCCAAACGAGGGCATTTTCCTCGGTGGCCATGAATGCAACCGTCCGATGACACGACCCGTCCACTATGCGCGTAGACCGTCTTGGAACGTCGGCAAGGCAGCCAAGCCTTTTCATACAAACTGCTGAACTTACCGATTCGGGACCCTGGTCATTCCACTGAAGCGGGCCACGGCGGCCCGCTTGGCCGGAAGCGCCGCCTAATCCTCCGCAATAGCTTGAAGCGATGGCGCATATCGGCGTCCACCAATGGATCGACGATGGAGCGCTCCGCAGGCGCAGCCACTCCGTCAGTGCAGACGCGATCGCGAGATTCACCGCCGCTTCTGTGAAGCCCCGCCGCCAGACCTGCTGTGGGTCGAGGAGCCGGTGACCCACGAACGTATGCCGGTTATTCAGGGCCAATGGCGCACCCGCGCCGTCGCGGTCGCGGTCGCGGTGGCGGTGGCGGTCGGAAACCACATACCGAGTGCGCCAGCGATCCGCGCTTCCTGCAGCGGTTCGTCCTCGGGATTTGCCATGCGGTCGAGCCCCGGCTGGTGGCTCTTGGCCCATTCCGCGACGGTTGTTTTATTATATTTTTTTGTGAATTGGTAGCGGGGGGTCGATTCGGTAGCTGGCGAAAAGCGCGTAGACGGGCGCCGGTTCGCTCTGCCAATCCGGCAACACCCGCACCAGCCGTGCCGCTCGCGGGTCGCCGTCGACGTCGACCCGCGACTTGAAGTTGATGCCATGGCCACTCAAGGCCTGTCATAACAACCCCAAGCCCACACGCTGGTAGGATTCCGGCTGATCGACAGATCAGGCACCACATCTGATGCAGGGTCCTTCCAGTAACTCAGTATCGCCAGATGATCGGATTTGTATCCGTAAGCGAATCCGGCCAAAACGCGAGAAGCTATGTCATGATCGCTTATTGCTATTTACCCGCACCGCCACGAAGGACCCATCGGAACTAGCGCTATATTTTCGCCTTTCCGATCGTAGCCGAAGCCAAGGCCTGGTATTGACAGTCCCGCCTATCGCAAGGCGCGGGAACAGCGGTTCCGGGGCGCAGACTACCAGGTGACGTTGGTAGAAGGCGTGTAGTCGCGTTGCCATGACGCCGCAAGCTTGCTCGGCACCGGCGAACGACAGGCCCGGCGTATCGTCGCTGCGCTGCTGAACAAAGGCGTGCTCACGACGACCAGTCCGCGCGCGCCACTCCATCTCGCCTTCCCCGCGACGCTGGCGGCAGCGCTGGACGCTGGGCTTGTTTGCGGAAACACCGACTGCGGTCTCATCCCGACATGCACCAGCGAATGAATATCGGATTTGATCGTCAGTCGAGATCTTGAAAGTTGCGGTGACCTTCGGGTTATCGAGCCGATCCGCGCCGGGGCGAACTGACCGGCGAGCAAGCCCTGCCCACTCAGTCAATTCGCCCCGTCCTTCCTGCCATCGATATCGTATCCGATACCGCACATCCCACACGTGGCGGGCAGCGGACACTCTAGGATGCGAAGATTGCGGGACCGTGGCGAATGCATTTTGATTTTATAACCTTGATGGGCACGGTATGGCCGGTCCGGACGCGTTCTTCGGCTCTTGCCGCGTCGAGTGGTAGCCTGAGCTGGCGGCGCGCCGCTATTTTACTAGTCGTGCGATTCGTGCATTCACCGGAATCGGTTTCGCGTGCAGCCCCGGCTTTTGGCCGTGATGATCGAATTCCAGACGCACCCCGGGCCTGAAAATCAGGCAATGCGTCGAGCCCCCGTAGTGGAACACACCGATCGGGTCGCCCTTGTTCACGTGCTGACCGACGTACACGGTCATCTCGCACGTCGATACCTCGGCCATCCCGACCGCGAGGAAACACATGAGCCCCACATCCGGATTGTCGGCTTCGATGAATATCACCGCGCGCGTCGCGAGCTCGGTGATGTAGGCCTGGGAGTCGTTCGGTCCGGCCGCGTCGAAGCCGTGCGAGGCTGCCTCGGCAAAGTAGGTCCCTTCCAGGAGGTAAGCTTTCTTCACTGTTCCGCTCACCGGACTGTGCCAGCGGTGATAGCACAGCGGACTCAAGTAGGCTTGGTACACAGTCGCACCCGCAAACAGTGGGGCGAAGGTGTCATTGGCCAACATATGAGCGATGGAATAAGGCTGTGACTTGATCCAGAAACGATCGCGATACTGCACGTCGCGTGCGATGCGATACGGGGCGGACTCGCACGCATTAACCAGAACTCGGTCATCACCGGGATCGTCGACGGGGCGGGCACCTTTGCGCAGGCGGCGTGTGAAGTAGTCGTCCCAGGAGCGAAAGCCCCAATGCGGCTCGCGCGGATCGCACACGAACTCCCTCTCGAAGTTTGGCATGGCGCGCAAGGCATCGGCCCCGAACCAGCCCTTGCGGGGATCGTCGTTCAGTACATAAGTGGAGTCGCTCGAGCGCAGGAACTGCGCCCACGTGTTCAGCACTGCCTTGAGCTGTGCATTCACTCGCGGATTCAGAAACGCCGCCATGCCGGCGGCGGTGCCCATGGACCAATCGAAGATGGTATTGATCGGACATCCGACGAGCCCGGTCTGATCGTACTCGGGCGCATGCGTCATGATGGTGTCCAGCAGCCGTATCATCTGGCGATACTCCCGCACCTGGGGCTTGCCGGTCGGGTCTTCGTGGTAGGGCGCCCGCTTCGGGACCTGCTCGAACATCTGGTTGAAGAGCATGAATACTTCAGGATCCGACTCGATGAGGTCCTGGAAATCCGCGATCACGGGATGCAATGCCCGCGAGCGCCCGGCGGTCTTTTGGATCATGCCGTCGAGCCAGCGCGTGAGGTGCGCATGGTCCGACGGAAGCCATTCGGCGACGCGGTAGGGAATGTGCTCTTCTTCCAGGCTTTGCATGAGGGAAGACTCCGATGGCGGTGTTCGCCTATCCGGACATGCCAATGTATCCGATTGATGTCAGTGAGCAATCCCGTCGGCAAAATCCTGCTTTTTCGCGCCGCGTCACGAAGATGCTCCCGTCAGGCCACCGTGCTGACGCACCCCATCGGTTGCTCGCGTGGCGCCTCTGCGTGGAACGGGGCCGCCTTTAGGGCGGCCCCAGTTCTCGATGATGAAACACTGCGTAAGGCTAATAGGGCGTGCGCGAAGACGGGAAATTGAAGAGGTCCCAGAGGTCATCGATCGCCGCCTTTCCGGGCACGCCGTTCACGTATGGCACATAGCCGGAGGTGTCCACGAAGCCCCCAGAGTTGCGCGTGACGGGTAAGTGACGCGGGTTCGGGAGGTTGTCGCGGCTACGAGCCGTCACCGTCGGCAGCCGCCAGTTGCGCTCGATGAACTTCAGGATTGAAACATGGTCCGCGTACCGGTGCGAGATGTAGCCTGCGCCCTTCAGGTACTGCGTCGGCGCCACCACGATCAGGGGAATGCGGGTGCCGTCGCCGAAGAAGTCCACCGGCTGCACGTAGCCAGAGTCGTAGTAGCCGCCACCTTCATCGAAGGTGATGAAAATGGCGGTGTTGTTGGCATAGGCCGAGCTCTGCACGTCGTCCACGATCTTCTTCACGAAGCCTTCGAACAAGTCCAGCTTCGAGGAAGCCGGGTGGCCGTCCACCAGGCCACCGGGCTTCACGAACGAAACCGCCGGCAGGTTCGTACCGCTCGCGATATCCGCGTACAGGCTGGTGCTGTCCTGGATGTGCTTGTTCACGTCCGCACTTTCCATGATCGACTGGTCGTACTGGAACGGGTTGCAGATCTGGCAGTACTCGTCCGGTAACTGGCCTTTGGCGGGACTGTTCGTTACGTGGGGATCGGTGTGGAACACGTTCAACTGGTCGCCGTAATATTTCCAGGAAATGCCCGCGTTGTTCAGCGTGTCGCCGATGCTGTTCGTCTTGGACGGGTCCTTGCCGTTGCCATTGCGGTTCGGCGGGATGGTGAACGCGGTGGCGCCGTCGCCCAAGGCGTAATCCTGATAGTAAGCGTCCTGCCAGGTGCCGTTGAACGTGCTGGCATCTTCGTTGCTCAGCTGGGGCTCGTAGCCGGGGTTGTAGTTGTTCAGCAGGTAGTAGTGGCCCGCTTCGCATCGGGAGGCCACTCCCAGGCTGTGAATGTATCCCAGAACCGGTCCGACGCCGGGCTGATTGGGGTCAGAGCAATCGCTGTAGGTCCCGCCGCCGTAGTAGTCGCTCCCCGCCTTGTCCAAGGCGCCATAGCCGTCCTGCGTGTACCAGTTGTTGCTGCCGAGGCTAACTGCAGCAGGATTGGGATTGGGGTTCTCGATCTCGCTGAGAGCGCCCTGCGGGTTGCTCACCGGATTGGGCGGGGCGACCGCGTTCCCGTTTTGATCCTGGAAGTAAAGCGCATCGGCGTGGCCCAACATGATGTGGTTGGCACCGGTGCCGCCCTGAAATGACTGATGGAAGTTGTCGCTCATAGCGTAACTGTCCGCCAGCTGCTTGAAGTAGGGTACGTCACCCTGCTGGACGTTATAGAAGCCCAGGGCGGTGGAACCCTCGCCGGTGGTGATCGGGGCCGGGGTTTCGCCGGTGGTGTAGTTGGTGGCGAAAGTGCCTTTCTGGACATAGTCCGCGGCACCCGGCGTGCCGGTGTAACCCGGCAGATCACCATTGGAGCCTGCGCCAAAGGTGGTTTCGACCCACGCGAACAGCTTGCCGTCACAACCAGACGGATTGAGCCAGTTCCATTCGCGGGGCTGGCAGTTGAGCTGCTGCTGCATCTGGTAGAAGCGATGCACGGGGCTCGCTGCGTAGGCCGTGTATGCAAGAGTCGCGCTGGTCAGTTGGAATGGACCGGGCAGCAGATTGTTGTCCTGCACGCTGTAGCCGTCCCACTGAATGCGCGTGTCGGGCGTGCCGGAAGTCAGTCCGGTGCCGCCCGAGGCGAGCGATGCGTAGTAGGAGACATCGGGCAATCCGGTTTCGACCTCTTCCGCCAGTCCGATGCACTGCGCAGCGCTCGCGCAGAATCCTGTCAGGTTTGCGTACTGGCCCGACGGGCCGCCGGCCAGCGGATTGGGCAGGATCTTGTAGTCCGTCGACGGTGGGCTCAGCAGGAACACTGACTCTTGCGAGGCCACTTGCTTTTGCACGGCCCGCCACCAGTTGGGGCCGGGGACCGCAGTGGTACCTTTCAGGGTGACGATCCCCTCACTCAGCAGGTTCAGGACTTCCTGCGGGCGACCTTTAATGGCTGTCGGCTGGTAGGTGGCGAACACGTGGTCGAAGCTACGGTTCTCGCCGATAATCACGATGACGTGCTTGATCGGTGACTGCGCATTACCCAGACTGCCCGGGCTGGGCAAATCGTTGGGAGCCTGCGCCGCGGCTGCCAGCGTGGGACCTACAGACATCTGAATCACGGCCAGTGATAACGCTATCGTTTGCAGGCCACACAGTGCCTGCGTAACCGACGCACTAACTCTCATGGTAGTGTCTCCCTGTCGAATTGGTGTGACGCGCTGCGGTACGCGGGCATTATATGCAGACGCGTGTTGCGGTCTGGTGATGCTTTGTTGAAATCGCAGTCACACTTCGAGCGCGCGCTAAACGAAAAATCCGTCCGAAAGGCGACGAGCATAGGCTGACGCTATCAAGCGTCAGCAACCAGAGGCACCGTAAAAATTAGGCGGGAGTGTTTGCTGCGGAGCGTCACGGGTCCGGCTTCTCCCCGGGATCGCCTCGAGCCGCATTCTTGACGAATCGGCTGACGAGTCACACCGGCTGGTGTCGGTTTAGGCCGCCGATGAACTACAGCAGTCTGGCGATCACCCGATCCCGCATCTCGGTATGTGGATAGTGCCCTGCGCCGTCAACAAGCAGGCATTCGGCGCTGAGTTGCCCCGCGAGCCAGTGAGCCTCCGATGCGGCATCGGGCGTGGTAGACGGGCGCCCCTCGATTGTCGACCAACTGACGAGGACCTCGGATGCGCTCCAGAAGTTCGTTCGCGAACAGTTCAAGACTCTGATGTCACAGCAGAATCTTGAGAACCATCTGCCGGGCCTACTGACGGATCAGAATCGAGTTGAACTCGTGCTGTCGCGGCTCAGCAGCATGGCCGCATAAGTCGTCGCGTGCACTAATGGGGCGCCGCCTCTCCGAGCGCGGCGCGAGCAAACTGAGCGGCGCCGATGAAGGCATCTGTTAGCGTCACCTGCTCCGCTGCAGTGAGCGGACCGAGTCCCGACCAATTGCCGGATTCGTAGGCGATCACTCTGCACAAGATATCCCTCATGGGGCAAGACACGTGGCCACACAATGCGTCGCGCAGCGATTGGCTTAGTGGCAATTCAGCCACCAGGGCATCCATTGGACGATCGAGCAATGCATCCAGGACTGACAGCAACCCCACGGTCAATAGCTCGCCGGATCCGAATCGACGGTCTGTGACAGCCAATGCCTGGCACATCCGGCCGCGAATCAACGCGACCGCAAGGAGTTCAAGCGGCTTTCGATTGCCCAGCCGCGACAGCAGCAACAAGGAGGCCCATTGCCGAATGACCTCCTGTCCGAGCAGAATAACCGCGTCCTCGATCGAACTAACGGCTCGAGTTCGACGATACGCAGCGCTGTTCGCCAGTTTGAGAATCTGGTGAACGAGCGCGAGATCCGCACCGATCTTCTCTGCGATTTCGGCGGCCTCGGTCTGCGGCTTTTGAAGCTCCGCAATCAGCGCCACCACGGCGATTTCCGAGGCGCTGATTCTGCGAGCCGTCAATTCTTGCGGTCGAGTAAAGAAATATCCCTGAAAGTAGGTGAAACCCAGCTCGCGGCAGCTTTTGAATTGTTCGTGCGTTTCGACTTTTTCGGCGATGAGCGGGACATGGAGGTGCTCAAGTTGATGCGCGACGGAATCGATCTGCCCGGCGGCCGCGAGCACGTCGATCTTCACGAAATCGACATGCGGCAGAAAAGGCACCGCGTTCGGTTGAAACAGGAAGTCATCCATCGCAATGCCGATGCCGCGACGGCGCAACTCCGTCAGTGTTTTGAATACCTGCGGCGTCGGTTCGACGGTTTCCAAGATTTCCACGACACCTTGGCCCGGCGGCAGAAGCCCAGCCATATTGGTTTCCAGCAGTGCCTGATCGAAATTGACGAAAACGCGAGCTGCGCCGGCGAGGTTTTGAAATCCAACTGCCCCAAGCGCTTCGCACAAAACCCGAGCGCTCATCGTCGTCCCGGCATCCTGAGCGGCGAGCCGGATGCCCCGATAGAGCAATTCATAGGCGAACACAGTGCCGTCCGCCGCGAGTATCGGCTGCCGCGCAAAAGTCATTGGGCGCAGAGACATAGGTTTCTAGCTCACGTGCACGAGTCTGAACTGAACATACCTACACCGTAGCGTCGCAGTGGGCGTCACACGCCATGCAAGTCATCGTGTAGGGTCCCCGACGGGGACAGTCGCTCCCCGAAGAATCAGCACTCCCTTCAAGTCGGGCGGCGGATATCGAATTCGATGACCGATTGAGACTTGTTGATCGCGTCAATCTGTCCGCGCATACGACGCACAATGATGTGATTGCGCCATCGCTGTGCTTAAGATCGACTTCCAGTTGAATGAGCTCGCTAATCATGCCCGGCCATGCGGATCGATGGGTTTCAAGCCAACCCCTGCAACTGCTCCGGGGACAGATCTGTGCGGCGGCTTTCCTGGCGCCTTACAATTCGGGAGCCATCGCCGAATATCAACGATGTTCCAATGCGGATGCCACCCGCAGTCGCAGTCAAGGCTACTGCGAGGAATCCAAGGAACGACAGTGTTTTCACGCTAAATCCCTTTAGGTGGCTTTCTAGTGACATGATAACTTAGAAGCGGACTGACCGCTAAGGGGCGCCTTTCCGAGCCTCGTCAGCGGCGGGTGAGCTGACGCACTAGAAGAACTGCTTTTCTAACAGACGGCCGAGCCTGCAATGTTTGGCCTTGAGCGTTGACAGGTCGAAATCGATCACGCGCGAGTGACACGACGATCAGCATGCCCAGAAGCAATAAGAGCGGCGCATCGACTGAACCACCACCTCCGGATGACGTAGTAGTAGCGGGTGCTGTCGCCGTCACGCTCACGATGACCACTGACGTGCTTGCCGTCGCAGCCGGGGGAACTCCCGTGCACGTTATGGAATAGGTGAAGGTGCCGGCACTCTTTTCCGTCACATTCATCGAACCTGCGGGCTCGAGAGAGCCCGTCCACCCATCACCGGAACTTCCGCCCGTCGCCGAGCACGCATCCGCGTTCTTCGAGTTCCATGTCAGCGAAACGCTTTGCCCCGCCGTTTCTTTCGAGTCGCTGCTCGACAGCGTGACGCTTGGCGCCACGGCATTTGCCGATGTCGCGGGCACTGCCACGTAGGTGACGGTTACGCTGGCCGTTTCGCTCCCGCAGCTGATGCCGTAAGTGATGCTCCCTGCATAGGATGACGTCACGATGAGCGAGCCCGATCCGGTTCCACCCAAGGTGCCGATCCAAGGCGCGCTGCCGTTGCCGCCGGTTGCGTAGCAAATCGCATCGCCGGCGGAGCCCCAGGTGATCGTGATAGGCGCATCGACCGGCGCGTTCGTGGCACTTGCGCTGAGCGTGGTGGGCGCGTTCACGGAAACGGCCGCTATCGTGGCGGCATACAAGATGTTCGGCCCGGTGCCGCATTTCAGGGTGAAAACATAAGTGCCGGCAAGCGACGGTGAAGGCGTCGCCGACCCGGTCGGCGGGACTGTGACCCCTCCGGTGTTAGACGACGAACCGTCGACGTAGCTGCATGGTCCGACACTGGCAGACCACACTATGTTTGTGTCAGGTAGTCCAGTGCCCGTCGCGGTGCCCGGCATCGAATACATTTGGATGTGCGGCACGGGCACCTGAATAATGACGCTTGAGGTGGTCGCGCTGGCGCCCGACCCGCACTGTAGCGTGAACATATATGCGCCGGGCTGCGATTCGCTCACCGATTGCGTGCCGACCTGGCTCTTGGCGCCCGCCCAGCCATCCCCTGCGGCGCCTCCACTACCTACGCAGGGACCCGCATTCGAACTCCAGGACAGAGGATAAGCGAGCTGCGCCGCCCAGGTCGTGTCGACGACCGATAGCGCCGGAGGTGTCGCGTTCGATACCCAATTAATGGTGGTACTTGTGCTCTGAGTTAGGCACTGCAAGGTATAGGTGACCGCACCGGGCGACGACTCGGAATCCGCTATGGCGCCGGTTGCTCCCTCCCCATATAGCACCACGACTTGGCTTTGACTCGAGGTCGTCGTGTAGCTGATCGAGCAATCGCTCACGTTGGTGGACCAGAGCAGATCCAGCGCCGAGCTTCCGATCTGCTGCTCCGGAGCGGACGCGGTGAGCGATAGCGCGGGCGGCCCAGATGTCACTACGACCGTTTGGCTCGAGGTCGCCGTCTCTCCTCCCCCGCTGCAGCTGATGGTGTAGGTATAGATGCCCGCAACCGATTCGGTTATGTTGGTGCTGCCGTTTTGGTCGAAGCCGGCGTTGGGATTCGCCCAGCCGTCACTCGCCGAACCTCCGCTCGGAATGCATGGCGCCCCCGTACCGTAGCCGAACCAGTTGAGTTGAAAGGAGGAGCCCGACATGATCTGCGGCACGCTCGAGACGAGCGTGATGTACGGTTCGACGCCATAGACGTATACAGAACTCGTTGCCGTCCTGGAACCTGTGCCGCAGGTGATCGTATATGGCGTCAATCCGACCTTAGTCACCGTGGCTACAAATGTACCGGAGGTCGGCTGTGCACCGGACCAGCCGTCGCCCGACACGCCGCCGCTCGCCACGCACGGTTGAACGTTGGTCTGCCAAGTCATTTGGGTGGAGACGCCGAGCGTTAGCGGTGACTGAGAGGCGCCGGTAAAGATTACGTAAGGGGCGACGTAATTCCAGCTAATTGCGACGCTTCCCGCCCCCAGTTGTTTGCCAATCAAACAATTCAACGAGTAGGTGGCAGTGCCACCGATGAGATCCGTGAGCTGCATCGAGCCGCTTGCCGCCTTAGTACCCGCCCAACCGTCACCTGCGCTGCCGCCCCAAGCAGTACAAGAAGTGGCGCCCGCAGCATTCCACGTGAGCGTTATCGAGTCTCCGGTATTAGCGAACGTGCTGCTCGCCGTCAGGGTGATTGGCTGCGTGGCGATGCCCGGCAACTGCATCTGATCCGTACTAGCAGGATCAAGCAGCGATTTCAGTGTCTTGCTGCCGGTAGAGCTGGTGTGATCGGCCGTCGAGGTCCAAGCGCCAGACAAGGCCGTGAACAGCGCGGTCACAGTGCTGGGGGACGCGGTAGGCGGTGGTTGGACCGGACAGATGCCGGCGGTGTTCTCGCCGGCGATAAGTTGCGCCAGGCTCGCACTGCCGACCACCTGGTTATTCGCGCTGAACAGTGCGGAACCCGATCCGCCGGCACCAATATTTCCGAGGCCGTTGACGACACCCCAGAACGTCGAGTCGTAGGCAATGCTCAAGGTCGCGCCGGGAATCTGTTCGAGGACGTCCGTGCCGCTCCACTCGACGTATTGCTGATCTTCGCCTAGCGCATAATCAATAGTGTAACCGCCATTCACGGCTGTGCCGCTGGCATCCCAGCCGGCATAGTAGGCGTCGCTCGCCGCCGGCGGCGCGTCGAGCTGTATTAACCAGAGGTCCTGTTGCTCGAGCGCAGTCGTGGCACCCGATTGACTGATCGTGGTGGTGTCGTAGAGCGAGCCGAGCGGCGAGCCACAGGGAGTCACCGCGTCCCAATACACGCTGACCGTAGCTGCGGCGTCGGGATTGCCTCCACCCAGTTGACCGCTTTCGCAATGCCGCGCAGTCAATATATACGGAGCCCCGCTGCCAGCGGTGTTATTCAGAAGCGTTCCGCTGCATTGATAGAGATTGCCTATGATGAGCGCGACCGTCGCGTTGGAAGGGCCTTGATTGGCGGTCGTGACATGACACTCATAGTTCTCAGTGCAACCCGTCGTTGCGGCCGCGGCCCTCTTGAGCTCTAGATAGTGTGGATGGTCGGGAACTCCGTTGCCTAAACTGCGATAGCCCGCCTGCAGACTGTCAATCTGAAAGCGTACGAGACTTGCTTCTGCCGAATTGACGGAGAGCGAGAAATTCACGAGGTCGCCTGGCAGCGGACGTCCCCACAATCCGCTTCGACTTACATCGCGCGCGACATACCTCGCGGTTGTTCGAGCGGTGCTGACCGTAAGCACTGCGCTCGGCGGCAAGATCACACCGACCGCATGGAAAGACATAGAAATGGCCGTCGGGATCCGAACGTTGTACACCCACGTGCTCGAGGATCCATGTTTCGACCAACTCCCCTGAGCCGACGTTGAAACGGCATGCGGAATGTTGATGGCGAACTGCTCCTGGGAACGAGCGGCTGAGTCAATCAACGGATTGAGGTCGACGCGGACGTCGTCAATGGGTGTGGCAGCGAAAACGGGGGCAGTGCAGAGCCATGCTAAAGCCATCCATGCAGCAACGCGGGCGATCCCCAGTCCCATATACAGCTCCCTGCTCTTGGTCGTAAGCTTACTGGGATTGTTGTTATCAGGCCACCGCGTCGCCCCGCTCCCGCACGCGTCGTGTGATAAATAAGATCGAAGGAGACGGTACGAACGGGGTCCATGACTGCCCACACGTTCGAGATCGGCAAAAAAACCCTCGGCTCGAGTTCTTTCGGCAAGACTGCGGAAGTTCCTCGGCCGGCTGCCCAGGGCTTTAAGTTCGACGGGCTGGTTGCCGCACCGACGCGCTCACGGTCGAAGACCATGATCGGGGCGGCGAGATATGGAGCGATACAAACTTTGGCTTTATGGTTCGGTGATCCTCGCATCTACCTGCGCGCCCGATGCAGCGTTCGCTATTCCGAGGATCATCCTTCGGAGCGGCCAAGTCATCGAGAGCGCAAAATCGCCAAGCCGTTTGAGCGATGCAACCGACAGCGGGATCGATGCTGACGCGACGTTGAGCACGTTCACATGTACTCTCGAACGATCGCGCGCATGCGGCAACCCCACGATCGCAGCCGAAAGCGACTCACCGTAGGTTCAAAATCATGCCACTGATAAGTGGCTGATAAATAACCGCTTTTATGAAATTGGTAGCGGGGGCAGGATTTGAACCTGCGACCTTCGGGTTATGAGCCCGACGAGCTGCCAGACTGCTCCACCCCGCACCGGAGTAACCAACTGATTTTCAAACTTATTTCGTTGAATACCAGCTTCGACCATCAGGCAGGCCCCTCATAACCGGAGACCCTACGCGTCGAGCCCACTAGTATACGCATTTTCGCCAATTTCGCACAGGGTTTGATCGCCTGAGCTTCCCTTAAGGCAGCACATGCTGACAAAGAGCAATCAAGCTCCCCGGCACCACTCCCAATGCGAACGCCGCCAGCGCATTCAAACTGAGCACCGTGCGCATCAGCGTCGAGCCGCCGAGCTGCGTGCTGTCGGTGGGATCGTCGAAGTACATGAGCTTGATGACGCGCAGGTAAAAGAACGCCCCCACCACCGAGAACAGCACCGCAACCACCGCGAGCCCCGTATAGCCCACGCCGAGGACTGCCTGCAC
>Ga0187887_10000143_pt1 | contig 70740 bp, 57 predicted proteins | sample June2016WEW_7_10_FD_132977 | JGI IMG/M metagenome (GOLD analysis project Ga0187887, IMG submission 132977) | Peatland microbial communities from SPRUCE experiment site at the Marcell Experimental Forest, Minnesota, USA - June2016WEW_7_10 | ecosystem: Environmental > Terrestrial > Soil >... | reverse complement strand
TATAGGCATTGCAGGGATTGTTGAGCTGCGGGCAATTCGAGATGAGCACGAGCACGTCCATCGCGGCGTCCAGCTCGACGTATTTTCCGGGGCCGCTCACCCCGTCGGCGAACGTCAAGGAACCGTCCGCGGTCACCGGAACGTTCATGAAGAAATTGATGTTGTGGGTGAGGTCGCGCTTGGTGAGCCCGAAGCGCTCGTGCTCGGCGACCGCGAGCAGATAGCTGTCCCGGCAGGAGTGCATGGTTCGCTTCTCGAGGGCGTAGCGCACCGTATTCGACTCGGACGCGCAGGCGCCGCCCAAGGTATCGTGCCGGCCGACGGTATCGGCGACGATCTGCGCCAACGGACGGCCGGCGGTGGACAGCAGCGTCGTGCCGACGCTCAAATAGACGTTGCGCTGCGCGCGCAGGGTGTCCACGCAGGAATATCGCTCGGCCGGATCGGCCGCGCAGAACAGCAGCGTGTCGGCGGCCTGATTGCCTTCCAGATCCACGATCCGGAATCGCTGCCCTGCCCTCACGATGTCGAGCCAATACTCGCCCGCCGGAATGACCTGGCGGTAACGCGCCGAGTCCGCGGTCAAGGCGCTCTCTTTCAGCATGTCGCGGCTCCCGCGGAGGGACAGCCGCACTGCCGATAGAGACGGGTGTTCTCGAAACCGCGCCTATTCTCCCCGCAGGCGTTCAAGCAGAAGTCGTCGGCCTGCACCGGAGGAGCCTGACGAAGCTCCAGACCGATCGGAGCCCTGGGGTATTCGGCGGCCGGGTTGAGCGGGTGCGGGCAGGTATGCAGCAGCACCAGGGTATCCATCTCGAAGCGCAAGTCGACCAATGCGCCCCGGCGCGAGCCGCCGGGATCGAAGCTCATGTCCCCGGCCTCGTTCGTGCGGACCTTGCTGAACCAGTTGACGTTCGCCGCCAGATCGCGGCGGCCTAGGCCGTACTTGCCGCCCTCGACCAGGAAGGCGTCATGCCCGTTCTGGTGCCAATCGTTGCGGTATTGCTGGTAGCTTTTGAGACCCCACCGCTCCTTCACCAAGGCCCGATTGCAGTTGCCGCAGACCGTGTCGTGCCAGCCCGCCGTGTCCTCGGTGATGGAGCAGAAAATGCGCCCCATGTCGGAGTACAGGCAATGGCCGCGGGTGAGCTTGAACGTGTGCTGGCACTTCAGGGTGTCCGGTGCGTTGTAGCGCTCGAGAAGATTGCAGGGGTTGAAGAACAGCATTCCCACATTGGCGCCGCCCTCGAGATCCACGAGGCGCATGGCCGTGCCGACGCGCAGGGTCATCGACCAGTGCTTGCCGCCCTCGAGGTGAGTGCTGTAAATCGGCGCGCCGACCGCGTGCGGACTCGTTTTCTGATCCATGGCCAAGCCTTCCTCTGTCCCGACGTGCCGTAAGCACCGTTCGAAGGCCTAGCATTGGTCGGGCTCATCCCCTGCGCGGAGACCATCCCGAGGCAGCGAGAGCCTTCCTCGATTGATCTCCCGGGCTTTTATCCCGCCGTGTATCCGTGCAGTGAAGCGCTCGACGCTGCTCTGCCAAGGACTGCCTCTCTCGGACCAGACGCCCGTGAACACAGGCCGGAACCCTAGACGCACATTTGCCGCAGATCCGAGCAAGTGTTGTGCCAAGTCCGCGGCTCAGCTCGGCTTGACGGCCAATCGCGGGAAAAGCCCGGACATTTACGCTGCGAATCGGCGCTCCGCCGTCGCACCCGCCGCCGGCGCGTACATCGCATCTGCACTGCAAGCGTGCAGATGAGCCGCCGTGCGCCCCACGATCGCCCGCATCGGGAGCTCGGCCGAGCCGCCTATTTTTTCGGTGCGCGCGCGAGTGCGTGCTGCACATCGCCCGCGGTATAGTCGGGCGCATGTCCAGTGCGCGAAGTTTTCTGATCTCCGAATTGCTGCACGCGTATCGCAACGAGGGGCTCACGCCCACGAAGCTCGTCGGCGAGGCATTGGCGCGCGCGGACCATGCGCCGGACCGCCGTATCTGGATCAGCCGACGCAGCCGCGAGGAGTTGCTTCAGCACGCACGCACCCTCGAGGAACGCGCCATCGACGAGCTTCCGCTCTACGGCATCCCGTTCGTCATCAAGGACAACATCGACTTGGCCGACGTGCCCACCACGGCCGGGTGCCCGGCGTATTCGTACGCCCCCGCCCGCTCCGCCCGCGTCGTGCAGCGGCTGCTGGATGCCGGCGCCATCCCGCTGGGCAAGACCAACCTCGATCAATTCGCGACCGGTCTGGTCGGCGCGCGCTCTCCCTACGGAGCCTGCCGCAACAGCTTTCATCCGGACTTCATTTCGGGCGGATCGAGCTCGGGCTCGGCGGTCGCGGTGGCCACGGGACTCGCGAGCTTCAGCCTCGGCACGGATACGGCGGGTTCGGGCCGCGTCCCCGCCGCGTTCAACAATATCGTCGGCTTGAAGCCGAGCGTCGGACGCCTGAGCACGCGAGGGGTGGTGCCGGCGTGCCGCTCGCTCGACTGCGTCTCGATCTTTGCGCTCACGACCGAGGATGCGGCCGCCGTGTTGACGGTGGCCCAGGGCTTCGATGCCGAGGACCCCTTCTCTCGCCGAATCACCGACCGCCCATTGTGCGGCCGGCGAGTCGGCGTGCCGTATGGCGCGCAGCTGCAATTTTTCGGAGACGAAGAATACGCCCGGCTGTTCGACCGCGCGGTCGCGCGAGTCGAGTCGCTCGGCGGCACCATCGTGCGGATCGACTTCGCTCCATTTCTCGATGCCGCTCGGCTGCTGTACGGCGGACCGTGGGTCGCGGAACGCTACGCGGCGCTCGAGGAGTTCATGCGCCGCCGGGCGGACGCCGTGCATCCCGTGACTCGGGAGGTCATCGAGAAAAGCGCCGGCTTTTCGGCCGTCGATGCGTTCAAGGGCCTGTATCGATTGACGGCGCTCAAGCGGGCGAGCGAGCGCGTCTGGGAATCGGCCGACGTATTGCTGACGCCGACGGCGGGAACGGTCTACGAGATCGGACGAGTCGAAGCGGATCCGATCCGCCTCAACACCAATTTGGGTTACTACACGAATTTCATGAACCTCTTGGATCTCGCGGGTGTCGCCGTGCCTGCGGGCTTTCGCAGCGATGGGCTGCCGTTCGGGGTTACGCTGATCGGCCGAGACGGAACCGACGCGGCCCTTCTCGAGTGGGCGGGGCGCATCCACCGCGTCTCGGTCGAGCGGCTGGGTGCGTTGGATTTGGCGATGCCGCCGTCGATCCCAGGTTCGGTGTCGAACAGCGCGGGTGCGGGCTCCGAGGTTCGCGACGGTTTCATGTCGATCGCGGTCTGCGGTGCTCATATGGAAGGTTTGCCGCTCAATCACCAGCTTCTCGAACGCGGCGGCCGTCTGGTCAAACGGGCGAGGACCGCTGCGCGCTATCGGCTCTTCGCCTTGCCCGGCGAGCCGGCCCGGCCCGGCTTGGTTCGAGACTCGATGGGCGGCGCCCCGATCGAGCTCGAGATCTGGACCCTGCGATCCGCCGACCTCGGCTCATTCGTCGAAGGCATCCCCGCGCCCCTCGGATTGGGAAAAATAGAGCTGCAAGGCGGCGAGAGGATAACGGGGTTCGTATGCGAGTCCCATGGAACCGAAGGCGCCGTCGAGATCACCGCCCATGGCGGATGGTGGGCCTATTTGGCCTCGGTCACCCCGTAGCGCCCCGGCGCAGGTTCCGTGGCGCTCCGCTGGCGGGGGCGAGATTTTCCTACTCGGCGATTTCGCGCTACCATCGAGCGGCCATCGGCACCGTATTGCGGATCAGGGTTCGCGCATCGGTGGACATTACCCAAGGAGTCGCTATGCAGGGCTCGTTCTTGAGGTTCTACGTACACGAGGGGCAACGCCATCAGGGCCGGCTACTTTGGGAATGGCTGTTGATTCAGGCCAATGAGCGCGGTATCCACGGCGGCTCGGCGTTCAAGGCAATGGCAGGGTTTGGGCGCCATCACAGACTGTGCGAAGCCAGGTTCGTCGAACTGGCGGGCTCGCTTGCCGTTGAAGTCGAGTTCATCGTTTCGGATGAAGAGGCGCGGCGGCTTCTCAGCCTGCTCCACGAAGAGAAGATCTCGGTGTTCTACGCCTGCATTTCGGCGCGCTTCGGTGTCATCGATCCCAGCACGCAGAAGCCGCCATCGGTTGCCGCGGGAGACTGAGTCGCCGGTAGACGCTGCGGGAGGGAGCTGGCCATGCAAGGCTCATTTTTGCGGTTCTATGTGCACGAGGGACAGGCCTTCCACCAAGGGCTGGTTTGGGAATGGCTGCTGATGCGCGCCGATAAGCTCGGCATCCGAGGCGGTTCGGCGTTTCGCGCCATGGCCGGTTTCGGACGGCATCACCAGATCGTCGAATCGAGATTCTTCGATCTCGAGGGTTCGCAGGTCATCGAAATCGAGTTTGTCGTAACGAACGAAGAAGCCCAGCAACTGCTCGATTTGGTTCATCACGAAGGCATCGCGCTCTTCTACGCGTATATTCCAGCAAGCTTCGGCGCCATCGATCGCAGCACCGCCACCGCGCCGTCGCTCTTTTAGAGCAGCGTCAGTCCGAGGACCAATAATCCGAACACGTCGGCGATCGCGTGGTCAAATGCCGGCCGGCCCGACCGAGCGCCGCAACGTCCCGCGCTGTCTCGCCCGATCGAGCGCGAGATCGATGAGCCGCGAGACGAGTTCCTGCTGCGGCAGGCCCGACAGCGCCCAGAGCTTCGGATACATCGAAATCGCCGTGAATCCCGGCAGTGTGTTGATCTCGTTCACCAGGAAACTACCGTCGCCGGTGAGGAATAGATCGACTCGTGCCAGGCCCTCGCACTCGAGGACTTCGAAGGTGCGAAGCGCCAGCGCTTGGGCATCGCGGAGCTGTCCGGCGGAGAGGCGCGCGGGAAGATCGAAGCGCACTCCCTTCTCGTCGATGTACTTGGCATCGTAGGAATAAAACCCGTCCGGATGCTCGACCACGATTTCACCCGCGATGGAGACCGTCGGAATCCGCCCGCCCAGAACGGCGAGCTCGATCTCGCGTCCGTCGACGCCCGCCTCGCCCAGAACCTTCGTGTCGAACTCGAAAGCATGCCGCACGGCGGGCTCGATATCCTCTGCACGCCTGACTTTGGTGATTCCGACCGATGAGCCCGCATTGGCGGGCTTCACGAACAAGGGAAACCCGAGCGCGGCCAACTCACGGCAAACCTCGAGCGGGTTGGCATCGAATCGCACGCGGCGTACGGTTTGAAACGGCGTGACGGGAATGCCCGCGTCCCGCAAGAGACGCTTCATCACGTCCTTGTCCATGCCGACGGCGGAACCGAGGATCCCCGCGCCCACATAGGGTATGCCTGCGACCTCGAGCAGGCCCTGCACGGCCCCATCCTCGCCGAGCGTGCCGTGCAGAACCGGGAACACCACGTCAAGGCCCCGCCCCGCCTCAGGCGCGGCGGCGGCCGAAGGCAGTTCGGCGGGCCGCCCATCCTCGATCCGGACCATCCGCGGATCGCGGGCACTGGCCAGGAGCTTCTTCGGGTCCTGCATGAGCCACCGTCCGCTCTTGTCGATGCCGATCAAGACCGGTTCGAAGCGTGCGGGATCGAGCGCCGCGAGGACGTTGCGGGCCGAGAGGATCGAGATCTCGTGTTCCGCGGACTGGCCGCCGAAGACGATTCCCACGCGAATTTTTCGGCTTTCGGTCATGTCGGCGGCCACCCCGGGGCGTCGTTAAAGGGATCGGGTATTCTGCCGATAAGATGCCCGATGCGCATCCTATCGGGGTTCCTGTCGAAACTGGCGGCCGCGGCGGCCGTGGCCTATGTTTCTGCGCTGCCCACCGCCTCCGCGGCGGTCACCTATAATTTAACCGGCTTGCCGGCCTATCCGCATTTGGACCGGACGGCCATGGATGCTGCCTGGCGGACCGAGCAACTCGGGCGCTGGTGCGCCAAGTTCACGGCTGTCACCAGCGATCCCTTGGACACGGTCGAAGACTGGTATCGCAAGACGCTGTTCCGGGCCAGCGAGACCGATCTGAGCCGCGATGAGCGCTTCCAAGGTTATCCGACCCTCTCCGGGATCAAGCTCGCTCTCGGCCGCGACTATGTCGCCTTGTACCGGATGCCCAACCAGCCGACCATCATCGAGCTGCACCGCTGCGGCGGGAACCCATAACCGAGGGCGTCCCGGTCAGCGTCGAGGGTTTGCGCGGGTCCCCGCTCGCTGAGGGATGATCCAAACGCAGAGGATGATGGCGGCGCCCATCACCGCCGTCGCAATCGGGCGGCTGAACGCCAGACCGCCCTCCGTGACCGGCTTGTCCAGAAAGTCGCCGAGCGTGGCGCCCAAGGGTCGGGTCAAGATGAATGCGGCCCAGAACAGCAACACCCGCGATGTGCGGGTCCAGAAATAAGCTGCCGCCAGCAGCGCGAGCCCCCCGCCGAACAGGAGCGCGGCCCCGAGAAATCCCAGTCCCGTGTCATCGGCGGTCCAATCCCCGAGTGCGGTGCCGAGCGTCTGAGACAAGGTAATCGTCGCCCAGTAGAACGACTCCGCCCGGGGCGTATTCACGCTGTCGACCGACACGGAGCCCTGCGATCGGTACCACAGGCCGAGCACGGCGAGAACACCGATCAGCAACAAAGTCGAGCCGCCCGCATACCCGATGCCGAGCGAGCGGTCGGCGAAGTCGGCGAGCGTGGTGCCCGCGGTGGTCGAGGCCACGATCGTCGCCCAGTACAAGGCGGGATGAAATGTGCGGGCGCGAATTTGCAGGGTGACGAAAACGGCGAGCAACGACAAAAAGATCGCGGTCCCGGTAAGGTAGCCGAGATTCATCGTCATCGTCACCGTGTCGCCGCCGGTTTCGCCGAGCGTCGTGGCCAGAATCTTGATGAGCCAGAATCCGAGAGTGACCGCCGGGACTTTGCTCATCGCCGGCACTGCTTCATCAAATCGCCTGCTCATCGAATAGTCGCCCGCCATATCGCCGCCGTTACCGGCAATAGTGCCCGATCGGCGCCGGGCGAAGTGTACAAGTTCGCAATCTTGGTCAGTGAATTTGCGAGCGCGTCATTTCCCCGATCTTCGCCGCCAGGCTGTCGATGGCAAAGGGCTTCATGATCATCGCCATGTTCGAGCCGAGGAAGCCGGCGCGGATCGCGGCGTTCTCCGCATAACCCGTGATGAAAAGGATGGGCAATTGCGGGCGATGCTTTCTCGCCACTTCGGCGAGCTGCCGCCCGTTCATGCCGGGCAGGCCCACGTCGGATATCAACAGATCGATTCGCTGATTCGAGGCCAGGATGGGCAGCGCCGATTCGGGCTCGGCCGCCTCGATCGGGAAGTACCCGAGTTCCTGCAGCACGTCGCGTATCAGCATCCGCACCGACGCATCGTCCTCCACGAACAGCACCGATTCGCCATCGCCCCCGTCGATCCGAGCGTGTACGGATTGCAGCTCATTGGCCGGCTCCGTATCCGTTGCAGGCAGATAGAGCATGACCGACGTGCCCGCGCCCGGCTTGCTCTGGATCCGCACCTGGCCCCCGCTTTGCTTGGCGAAGCCGTAAACCATCGATAATCCAAGGCCGGTGCCCTGACCCAGAGGCTTGGTCGTGAAGAACGGCTCGAACGCGCGCTCGAGAAGTTCCGGACTCATGCCGACGCCGGTATCCGACACCGAGACGGTAACGTAGCGGCCCCGCCCGAGTCCGAGCGAGGCCGCCGCGCCGTCCTCGTCGAGGACGATCGAGCCGGTGGCCACCGTGATCTCGCCTCCCTCCGGCATGGCGTCACGCGCATTGATGGCAAGATTCAACAGCGCGCTCTCGAGCTGATTGCAGTCGACGACTCCCGACGGCATGTCGGGCGCGAGCTCGATCTTGAGGATGGTTTGTTCGTTGATGGTTCTGCGCAACAGCACCTCGAGAGAGCCCACCAAGCCGTTGAGATCGACGATTTTCGCGTCGAGCGACTGGCGTCTCGAGAAAGCGAGCAGCCGCTGGGTGAGCGCGGCCGCGCGCGTCGCCGAGGTCCACGCCGCATCCATGAAGCGTTGAACATCGTCGAGTCGGCCCGCGGCAATCCGGCGCTTCAGAATCTCCAGCGAACCGATGATGCCGGACAGCATGTTGTTGAAGTCATGGGCGATGCCGCCCGTCAGCTGTCCGACCGCCTCCATTTTTTGACTTTGCCGCAGCGCCGCCTCGGCCTGTGCCCGGTTGATCATCTCGGCCTTCAGTTCCGCGGTTCGTTCCGCCACTTTGATTTCGAGCGCCTCGCGGCTCTCGCGCAGATCCTCGATGCGGTCACGCAGGTCGAACTGACGCTGCCGGTTTCGCAGTGCCGTGTCGATCGCGCTCAACAGCGAACGGGTGCCCAAAGGCCGCTCGAGCACGACGACGTTGGTGACCAGGCCGAGCAGCCGGCGCCCCGCTTGCTCGGGCACCAACAAGCCGTCCGGATGACGCGACGTGAGCAGGATGAACGGGGCATCGGACCACGGCGGCTGCGCGGCGACGGCGGCGGCCAAGGAGTCGACATTGCCGTTCAACGCCTCATCGGTGATCAGCACGGCGCCCGTGCGGTGGTTGAAGGCGGCCGCCACTTCGCCGAGATCGGCGCAAATGTGCGCGTCATAACCCGACGCGGTCAACCGCGTCGCGACGCTCAAGGAGTCACGTCCGAAGGGCGCGCAAATGAGGATGCGGTGACCCTCGGGGGATTGCTTATGCCCCACTGTCGCGCGCTTCCATGAGGGGCGCCGACGAGCCGACGTACTCCGGGTTTCCGGTCATCACGCCGCGAAAATCGGTGAGCGGCTGACCGATGCGAAGGCCCCGGCGATCGATGCGCAGCTCGCGAATCGCATCCTCGTGAGGGCCGCCCCGGTTTTTGATGATGGACAGCGCCTTGCGTATCCGGCCTTCCGCCTCGAAGAATCGGATGAGTATCACGGTATCCGCGACATACGATATGTTGATCGCATTCGTCGCCATGCTGCCGACCAGGCCGCTTTGCGGGTTGATCAAGAATGTGGTCACGCCGCGCTGATTCAGATACGACAACAGCTCATGGAGCTGGAGCGCGACGAATTGCTCTTGAGGCATGGCCGCGACGTAGCCGTTGAAGCTGTCGATGACCATGATACGAACGTCCCGCTCTTCGACTTGCTTGCGGATGCGCCAGGCAAACTCCCCCGGAGCGACTTCCGCGGGATCCACTTGCAGAATGAGCAGACAGCCGCTGTCCACGTGCTTTTGCAGGTCCAGTCCCATTTGCTTCGCACGGACCATCAGCGTGCCGACCCGCTCGTCGAACTCGAGGATGGTGCAGGCTTCGCCCCGCTCGCAGGCGGCGTGCACGTATTGCAGCGCCAACGTGGTCTTGCCGGAGCCGGCCGGCCCGGAAATGAGCGTGCTCGTACCGCGCAGAGGGCCGCCCGACAGGAGCGCATCCATCTCCTCGACACCGCTCGGCGTCGGATCGCCGACAAAGGGCTTGTGGTGATGAGCCGCGATCAGCCGCGGGTACACCTCGAGGCCGCCTTTGCAGATCGTGAGATCGTGATAGCCCGCGATGAAGTCCACGCCGCGCAGCTTTTGAATCTGCAGGCGCCGCCGGGCCGCGCCGAACTCCAGCGTGGTGCGCTCCAAGGTCATGACGCCGTGACAGAGGCTGTGCAAATGCGAGTCGCGCTGTCCCCGCTCGGCGGTGAGATCGTCGATCAGCACCACGGTGCTCTTCAGGCCGCCGAAGAACTGCTTCATCGCGAGCACCTGACGGCGGTAGCGCAGCGGGTTTTGCGCGAGGAGCCGCATCTCGGACAAGCTGTCGAACACGATCCGGGACGGCGATGTCGCGGCCACTTTCTCTTGGATCAGGCGTACCGTGGCGCCGAGTTCCATCTCCCAGGGATGCAGGATGGATTGTTCCCGAGCCTCGCCGAGCACCTCGGCCGCGGTTGCGAGCTCGAACAGCTCGAGCGAGTCCAGGCTCCATCCGTGCGAGGCGGCGACCGCCTCGATTTCCTCGCGGGTTTCCGACAGCGTCACGTACAACGACCGCTCGCCGCGACGCGCCCCTTCGAGCAGGAATTGCAGTCCCAGCGTGGTCTTGCCCGATCCGGGCTCTCCTTCGAGCAGATAGAGCCTGCTCGGCGGAAGACCGCCGTGCAGGATCAGATCGAGACCGGCTACGCCCATGGCCAATGGCCTGGCGGCCGGGAGCGGCCGGAGATCTCGGTAAGTTTGAACTTCGGTCATCGCATGTACCCAGGGGTCGAGGCAATGCGCCCAGGGCGTCCTGGCCCGGTTAGCTCGCTCCTCTCTTACACCCGGCTCCGGCCGTGCATGAGGAAGGAGACGATCGCGCCGATCAAAAACACGACGAACAGAATTTTCGCGATGCCGGCCGCACCGGCGGCGATTCCGCCGAATCCAAACAGGGCAGCGATCAGGGCGATGACCAGAAATACCACGGCGTAATGCAGCATGTTCAATCTCCCAAGGTAAACCGCATGGCTACGGGCACCGATTGATGAAATAATCTGCGCCCGAGACCCGTGGCCTTGACGCGGCCCGCGGCGGCCAACCACCGCGCGGTGCCGGCATGAGCTCGCGGCTCCGGATGCAGCGAACACACTACCGATATCAAAAGCTTGCGCCTATATCTCCAAACCACGAACTGCCTGTCAGCAAAAGCTGACACACTCCGACTGTTCAATTCCAACGCGGGCGTCGCCTTGGGGTCGTGGTCGTCGCCGTGACGGCGCCCAAGGCATTGATGTGGGGTGCGTTGGGGCTGCTGTTATACCAAGCCCATGTGGCCTTCGTGCCCATCGCACTCGCGCTGCTCTTCGCCTTGATCCTGTCGAGCCCGGTCGAGGCGCTGCATCGCTGGCACGTTCCCCGGGGCGTGAGCGCTTTGCTGATCTTGATCGGCTCGCTGGGCCTCATCGGCGGCGCGGCCGATCTCCTATCGAGTCCCGCGCAGCAGTGGTTCGCATCCGCGCCGCAAACCCTGCAGACCATCAAGCAGCGGATCACACCGGTCGCCCGCTTCATGCAGCGCGTCGACGAACTGCGCGGCAGCGCGGATGCGCTCGGTGCGCCCCGGGCCTCGGCGGCGGCCTCGCGCGCCGCGCTGGCCGCCCCCGCGCCGAGCGGCCCGGATGTGCTCCTCGGGGCGACGCGCGATGCGCTGATCGGGTCGGTGACGTTCGTCATCGTCACCCTGTTTCTGCTCGCCGGCGGGCCGCCCATGATGGCGCGAATGACGGCGGCATTCGTCGATCATCTGCACGCCGGACACATGCTCAATCTCATCGAGAAAGTGCGCGCTGAAGTGGGTAGGTTCTACCTCACGACCACGCTCATCAATCTCGGCCTCGGGTGCGCGACGGCGGCCGTGATGTTCGCCTGGGGTATGCCGAATCCCTATTTGTGGGGAGCGATGGCCGCCCTGCTCAATTACATCCCGTACGCCGGGGCGGGTACGACGCTGCTGGTGATCTCCATCGTCGCAGTCGTGTCGTTCACCAGCCTCGGGCGAATCCTCGGCATCGCCGGCAGCTATGTGCTGCTCGCCACCATCGAGGGTCAAATCGTTCAGCCGCTCCTGGTCGGCCGCCGGCTCGCGGTGAACCCGTTGGTGGTCTTTCTGGCCTTGTGGTTCGGCGGCATGTTCTGGGGCGTTCCGGGTATTCTGCTCGCGACGCCGGTGCTGCTCGCCATCAAGGTGATTGCCGAGCACTCGGAGCACGGCCGTGCCCTGCTCGAATTCCTCGGCCCCAATCAAGGCGCCATCGAGCGCGAAAAGAAGCTGCGGGAATTCGCGCGTCGCGCCACGGACTAACAGGTGATGCGAATAACGACTCGGTTGATCCTCGCGGCGGCCTTGCTCACGCCGCTCTGGCCCATCGCGGGCCGCGCGCAGAACGCCCCCGCCGCCTCATCGACGCCCCCGCCGCCGTCCGCGACGCAACTCGAGGAGCTCACCGTCACGGGCGAGCGCACCGGGCCGGGCATGTGGCGCGTGCATCGAGGCAACTCGCAATTGTGGATTCTGGGAAGCATCTCTCCCCTGCCCAGGGGCATCACCTGGCGCTCCAAGGAGGTCGATCAAGTGCTCGTCGGCACGCAGCGGGTGCTCGTCCCGAAGCCCCTGGAAATCGGCATCGTCAGGATTCTCTGGCTGCTGATCACCGAGCGCAATGTGATCATGATCCGCGGCGGCAAGCGGCTCAGCGACGTACTGCCCCCCAATCTCTATCAGCGCTTCGCCGTCCAGCGCGCGCGATTCAAGCAGGACGCCGACAAGTGGGAGCGCTACCGCCCCATCGTCGCCGCCGCGTTCTTGCAGCAGGCGGCATTCCACTCGGTCAATCTCTCCGCGCGGCTCGACTTGGGCGCTGCCGTGCGTGGACTCGCCAGGAAGCACGACGTGCCCGTCGAAGAAGTGAAGATCGCAGGTGTCGGCGACTTCCTCGATGCGCTCAAGGTGATGCCGCCCGAGACCGAGAATGCGTGCGTAAACGCCTCGTTGGTCACCGTGGAGAGCGGCTTGCCCCGATTGATCGAGCGCGCGAGTGCCTGGTCCACGGGCAACGTCGAGCGCATCCAGGCGCTGCCGCAACCGGCGGAGGTGGATGCCTGCTTGACGGCGCTCGATTCCGGCGCCGCCAAGGGAGACCTGCTCGCCCGCGTGCGCCAGGCCTGGCTCGCCGCGATGGACAAGTACCTGCAAGCGGGCGGCGGCACGCTGGCGGTGGTCAACATGGATCTGCTGCTCGGCAGCGGCGGGCTCTTGGATTCACTGCGCACCCAGGGCTACGAGATCGAAGCGCCCGGCGAATAAGTACTTATATTTCACATCATTACACAACTATGATCACAGGGAGCTCACCTTGATATTCGTTCAAGCCTCGCACCGACATCGATTCACGACTCATCCACGCCGGCGCGTGAGGATCTGGGCGGGATGCGCGCTCGCGGCATGGCTCGCGGCCGGCCCCGCTACGGCAAGCCCGGCATCGGCAAGTCCGGCCAGCGCCGGCACGGCGAGCGCCGCCGCGCTCGGAATCGATCCCGCGCCGCTCGCCTCTCTCGACCATGACATCGAGACCGGCAAGCTCAAGCTGATCGACAGCCTCCTGGTCATGCGTTGCGGGGAGGTGGTGTTCGACCGCAAGTATTCCCACGACTACGCAAGCATCTATTCCAAGGAGGCACACACCAAGGGACCCTTGAACGCCCGGCTCACCGGCCCCTATAACTATTTCGATCCGGCGTGGCATCCCTACTATCACGGCACCGACGAGCACAGCATGCAGTCCGTGTCGAAGACCGTCACGTCGATTTTGATCGGCATCGCCATCATGCGCGGCGACTTCAAAGCGCCGTTGTCGACGCCGGTGCTGCATTATTTCGTCGCGGCCAAGGTCAAGAATCTCGATCCGCGCAAGCGGCGCATGACCCTGCAGAACCTTCTGACCATGACCAGCGGACTCGATTGGAACGAGGACGTTGCCTACGACGACCCGACGAATCCATCGGACCTCATGGAAGCCACCGACGATTGGGTCCAGTTCGTCATCGACAGGCCGATGGCGACGGAGCCAGGCACGGTGTTCGCGTATTCCAGCGGCGTGACCGAGCTGTTCGCGTATATCTTCAAGAAGGAGACGGGCTCGGACATCGAGGATTACGCACGGCGCCATCTCTTCGGGCCGCTCGGCATCGTGCACTACCACTGGAAGCGCACGCCGCTCGGCGTCGTGGACACCGAGGGCGGTCTGTTCCTGCGCACGGAGGATTTGACGAAACTCGGCCTCTTGTTTCTTCACGACGGCAACTGGAAGGGTCGGCGCATCGTCTCGGCCGATTGGATCAAGGAATCCCTCACGCCGAGAATCGATGCCGGCGAGGGCTTCAAGTACGGCTACTTCTGGTGGTTGTTGCCGTACTCCGGCAAGACCGCCTGGGTCGCGCGCGGCTTCGGCGGCCAGCGGCTCATCGTGTTTCCCGACGAGCAGCTGATCGTGACCTCCACGGCCTGGCACATCATCGACGACGCGTCGATCGAATTCGACGTGGTCAAAACGCTCCTGCCCGGAGTTCACCCGCATCAGTGCGCAGCGCCCTCCGCGGATGCGGCGCGCTCGACGGTCGCGCCATGAGGGGCTCCTTTCTTCCCGCAGCCTGCTGTGCGTTGCTCGCCGTGCTCGCGACGCCGGGGCGGGCGGCGACGGAATCCATCGGCTCGGTGCGCCAGATGTACGACGGCGCCCTGACGCCGGACCTCGCCGTGAGCACGTTCCGCCACATCGACCGGCTGTTCCCGACGCGAACCATCGCTCATGGCGACAAGGTGTCGCCGCTCCTGCCGGCGGAGCGCAAGCTCACGCGGCTCGAGTTCACCTCACGCGGCAAGCATTGGGATCTGAACGATTATCTCGCCGTGAACCGGGTCGCGGGCCTCTTGGTGCTGAAGAACGGACGCGTGGCCCTCGAGTTGTATCAATACGGCAATACGCCGGCCACTCGCTGGATGTCGATGTCGGTCGCCAAATCCATCACCTCGACCTTGATCGGCGCGGCCATCCAGCAAGGATACATTCGCAGCGTCGATGACCCGGTCACCCAGTACGTTCCCCGCTTGGCGGGCAGCGCCTACGAGGGGGTGACCATCCGCGACCTGCTGCGCATGTCGTCCGGCGTGCGCTGGAACGAAACCTATACCGACCCCAAGTCCGATCGCCGCCAATTGCTCGACGTGCAGATTGCGCAGCAGCCGGGCGCGGCCATCGATCTCATGGCGAAGCTGCCGCGAGCCGCTCCGCCGGGAACCTTGAACAACTACAACACGGGCGAAACCTTGGTCGCCGGCGAAGTCCTCCACCAGGCACTCAAGCGCTCGTTGTCCGAGTATTTGAGCGAGCGGATCTGGAAGCCCTATGGCATGGAATCCGATGCCACGTGGTGGCTCGCCTCGCCCGACGGCATCGAAATCGCGGGCAGCGGCTTCAGCGCGACGCTGCGCGACTACGCTCGCTTCGGGCAGTTCGTGTTGGGCGGCGGGCGCATCGGCGAGGAGCACGTGCTGCCTCCCGGGTGGGTTCAGGAGGCAGGCTCGCCGCAGAGTCTCAAGAACGGCAAGCGACTCGACTACGGGTTCTATTGGTGGGTCGCGACGCCGACCGCGGCCACGGCCGACCCGGAGGGCGCCTTTTATGCCGACGGCATCTTCGGCCAGTACATCTACCTGAACCCCAAGGAACAGGTGGTGGTGGCGGAGTGGAGCGCGCGCTCGAAGCCCGAAGGCATGGACATCGTCGATGACCTCGACTTCTTCGGAGCGGTCAGCGCGGCGCTGCGTTGAGCGCGGCGCCGCCGTCGGCGGGCGGCGCCTCGACCCGCGTCATCGATAAATTCGGGGACGCGATGGATCTGCCGGATCGGAGGGATCACCGAGGTAGGGATCGCGCACGTGCGACGCATAGCGCGGATCGCGCGTCACTCGAGGATCGCTGCTGCGCGGATCGACTGCGGCGCGCCGGTCCGCGGGATCCGCGGCGGCGCTTTCGCCCGCGGCAGCGACATCCTGCGCGCCGGTTTCCTTCAGAAGCTCCTTTGCCGCCCTCACCTGCTTCGCCGTATCGCAATGGACCGACAGCAGGTTGCCGCCATCGCGCACCCGCCCTTCGTAGCGCTTCGCCTCGTATTCCGGGATACCCATGCCGATGAGGGCTCCGAGCAAGCCACCAACCGCACCGCCGACGCCGAGCCCTGCGAGGCCCGCCATGTTCGGACCGGCCGCGATGAACGGCCCCAAGCCGGGAATGGCCAGCGCGCCGACTCCGGCCAGCACACCGAGCGCTCCGCCGATGACGCCGCCGGCCGTCACGCCCGCCGCCGTGCCTTCGGGCGCCTTCGTTTCCTTTTGATGAGCGAACTCGCGGCTGCTGCGAGTGTCCGGCAGCAGCACCGAGATGTCGCCGCTCGCAAATCCGGCCCCGATCAACGCTTCGACCGCCCGCTCGGCGTCGTCGCTCGTCCTATAAATTCCGAAGACCGCTGTGTTTCTTCCAGCCATAGAGGTTCTCCTGGAGAAATCGACAACTGCAATTAGGCTCCGGCAAGGACTCAATCTCTGTAGGAGGGCAGGCATAAATACCTCCCGGCATGTCCTATACTAGATTGCGGGGATTCAACGAACGGGGAGCGTATGGGTGCGAGAGCGGCATTTGCGCGATTGAGCGGGCATCAGCGCATCGACGGAGAGCTGGTGCGAGCGAGCGGCCCCTCCAACGCGGTCATCGATCCGGCGACCGAGGAGCGCATCGGCGAGATTTCCGAAGCCGCCTCCGGCGACATCGCACGGTCGATCGCGTCGGCCAATGCGGCGCAGCGCGCGTGGCGCAAGGTGAATCATCATCGCCGGGCGGAACTCCTGCACGAGGTTGCAAGGCGGGTGATCGCGGACCGGGCGCTGGTTGCCGAGATGTTGACTCGCGAAATGGGCAAGCCCTACAAGGAATCGTTCGACGAGGTCGGCTGGTCGGCGAGCGCCATCGATTATTACGCGGAAATCGCGCGCCACGAAAATGGCAAAGTCCTGGGTTCCGCCGTCGACGGCCAGTTTCATTTCACGACCAAGGATCCGCTCGGCGTGGTCGTGATCATCTTGCCCTTCAATTACCCGCTTTGCCTCCTGTGTTGGCAGGCAGCGGCCGCGCTGGCGAGCGGCAACGCCGTCATCGTCAAGCCGTCCGAGCTCACCACCCTGACCACGCTCCAATTCATCGAGGCCTTCGACGCCCTGCCGAGCGGACTTGTCCAAGTGATCACCGGTGGAGGGGCCGCCGGCAAGCAGCTGGTCGAGCACCCCGACACTCACATGGTGGCGTTCACCGGCGGCATCGAGACCGGGCGGCGCATCGCCGAGACCTGCGGGCGATTGTACAAGCGCACCCTGATCGAGACCTCGGGCAACGATCCCTTCATCGTGATGCCCTCCGCTCCTCTGGACATCGCCGCGCGCGGCGCGGCGTTCGGCGCATTCCTGAACTGCGGCCAGGTATGCGCCGCGGCGGAGCGCTTTTACGTTCATGAGCGCATCTACGATGAATTCGTCGCGAAGCTGGTGCATCACACTGCGCAAATCCGGGTCGGCAACGGACTCGACCAGGTCGACATGGGCCCGCTCGCCTCCGAGCGCGAGCTCGCGCGGTACCTGCGCATTTTGGATGGCGCCAATGGCGGCGGCGTCACGACGCTCGCCGGCGGCGGACGACCGGCGCATTTGAAGAAGGGCTGGTTCGTGCAACCGACCGTGCTCGGCGATGTGCCGGCGGACGCCCCCATCATGAATGACGAGACTTTCGGTCCGGTCGCTCCGATCTGCCGGGTGCGGAATTTCGACGAGGCGTTGATGCTCGCCAATCGCTCCCGCTATGCGCTCGGTGCGACCGTGTACACGCTCGACCTCGATGAGTCGATGCGCGCGGTGAACGAACTCGAGGCCGGAATGGTGTGGGTCAACGCGCCGCTCTTGGACAACGATGCGGGACCCTTCGGCGGCCGCAAGCAGTCCGGCATGGGCCGGCAATTGGGATCCGAGGGCCTCGACACATTCCGGCACACCAAGCTGTCGATGATCGATCATGCGGCGCGGCCGCATGATTTCTGGTGGTTCCCGTACGCCGATGCGGAGGCCTTTGCGGGCAAGTCGCGTGGCTGAGGCGCCGGAGGAATTGCCGCCCGAGCTCGAGGCACGCCTAGCCGCGCTCGAAGCCGGCGCCTCGGGCACCGATTTCGATGCGGTGAGCTGGGTGTGGATGGTGCTGTTCGGCATCGTGCTGCCGCTCGCCTTGATCCTTCTCGGTTGGTGAGCGTGGGCGAGCCTTCGGTCCTTGCGGCCGACGAGAACGCGTGGCCGTTGCTGCCGTCGGAGCGCACCTGGGGCGCCGCGCGCCTGACGCTCACGCTGGCCACGACCGCCGCGGCTACCTGGTGCTACCTCATCGGCGAGTCCGTGGGCAGCTACCTGCGATTCATACAAGGCGCCATGACGCTCACCGCCGGCTGCTTCATCGGCATGCTGCTGGTGCTGCTCGCGGCCGGTCCGGCCTGCGTGCGCTTCGGCATCGACTCGGTCGCGGCCACCAAGCCGCAGTTCGGATCGCGCGGTTGGGTCGTACCGGCGGCGCTGCAGGCGATTTCCATCATCGGCTGGAATTCCCTGTTGATCATCTTCTTCGCCAAGTCCGCGGTACAGCTCGGCATAGCACTCGGATTCATGGCGCCGGGGACATCGAGCGCGGTCTTGGTGCCATTATTGACGCTGTTCGCATGCGCCGTCATCTTCACGGCCCTGAGGCGCGGCGCCACCGGCGTGTCGCTGGTATCGAATATCCTGTTCGTGCACGTGTTCGTCGGACTGTGGATGCTGTACCTCATCGTGTCGCACCGCTGGCCCGAACTCATCGCGGCGCGCCCTGCCCTTGCGGCCCCCCACCGCCTCTGGAATTACACCACCGGCGTGGAACTCGGCATCGGCACCACGCTCTCGTGGTGGCCTTACATCGGGGCGATGATCCGCATGGCTCCCAACGGCCGCACCGTCGTGCTGCCGGTGATGCTCGGCATGTGTTTGCCGGTACCCTTGCTCAGCCTCATCGGCCTCGCCGGGGTGCTGGTGCTGAAGTCCTCGGATCCGTCCGAATGGCTGCGCACCGTCGGCGGCCCCACCTATGCCATCGTCGCGCTCGGATTCGTCACCGCCGCGAATTTCGGGACGACCACCGCGGGCATCTATGCCTCCGCCGTGGGGCTGCGCAATTTCCGCATCTTGCAGCGCCGCTCGTGGACGACGCTGCTGCTCTTGACCATCATGCCGGTAGCCTGCGTGGGCATCTTCATACCGGAGCTGTTCTTCGCGAAGTTCGGCAATTTCCTCGCCCTGATCGGGGTCGCATTCGCACCGCTCTGCGGGATTCAGATCGCGGACTACTTCATTTTGCGGCGGCGGCGCCTCGACGTGCGGGCGCTATATGCGCAGGGGTCGGGGCAGCCTTATTCGTTCTGGGGCGGATTCAATCCCGCGGCGCTCGCGGCATTGGCGGCCGGTTGCGCGACCTACGTGCTGCTGCTCAACCCGCTCAGTTACCGCTCGAGCGATTGGTATCCGCATCTGACCGCGTCGCTCCCCGCGGCCGCCTCGGCGGCTCTGGTATATTTCCTCTCCGGCACGCTCGTGAGACGCGCGGGCCGCGGCGGCTATCACAATCCTTGACGGGCGGGGACATGAGCGACAATACGCTACCCAAACAGGCGCGCGTGGTGATCATCGGCGGCGGCGTGATCGGCTGCTCGATCGCCTATCATTTGACCAAGCTCGGCTGGCGGGATGTCGTGCTCCTGGAACGCGCTCAGCTCACCTCCGGCACCACCTGGCACGCGGCCGGACTCCTCACCTCGCTGCGAGATACGGAAACTCAGACGAAACTGGCGAAGTATTCGCAGGATTTGTATCGCAGGCTCGAAGCCGAGACGGGCCAGGCGACGGGGATCATCGATTGCGGATCGATCCAGCTGGCGATGACCGCGGACAAAGCGGAGGAAATGCGCCGGGGCATGCATATGGCGCATAGCTTCGGGGTCGAGGCGCACGAAATATCGCCCGCGGAGGTCAACAAGATGTGGCCGCTCGCCGACGTGCGCGATTTGAAGGCGGCGTTCTACTTTCCGAACGACGCGCGCGTGAATCCCACCGATGTGACGCAGGCGCTCGCCAGGGGCGCGCGCCTCGGGGGCGCAAGAATTTTCGAGAATACGCCCGTGACCGGGATACTGCGCGATCATGGCCGCGTGGTCGGCGTCAAAACCGACTCGGCTGAGATTCATGCCGAGATCGTGGTCAACTGCGCGGGCATGTGGGCGCGAGCCGTCGGCCGCATGGCCGGCGTCAACGTACCGCTGCAGGCGGCCGAGCACTACTATTTGATCTCCGAGCCGGTCCCCGGCGTGCATTCGCTGTTGCCGATCCTGCGGGATCCCGGCAACTCCGCCTACATCCGCGAGGAGGCCGGCAAGCTCATGGTGGGCCTGTTCGAGGCCGAGGCGAGAGCGTGGGGAACGCGGGGCATTCCGGAGGATTTTCGCTTCGGGGAGATTCCGCCCGATTGGGAGCGCATGTATCCCTACATCGAGAAGGCGATGCGGCGCGTGCCCTGCCTGCTGGACACGGGCATCAAGCTGCTGTTTTGCGGACCCGAATCGTTTACCGCCGACCACAACTACCTCATGGGAGAGGCGCCCAATCTCAAAAATTTCTACGTCGCGGCGGGCTTCAACTCGCTCGGCATTCTGTCCGGAGGCGGCGTCGGGTACGTGATGTCGCATTGGATCACGGAAGGCCGCGCTCCCATGGACGTGTGGACCGTGAATCTGCGCCGCACCCATGCGTGGCAGAACAATGATCGCTATCTCGAGGACCGCGTGGTCGAGACCCTCGGTATCGGCTACCAGGATCATTGGCCGTTCCGCCAGGTCGAGACCGCGCGCGGCGTCAAGAAGAGCGTGCTGCACGACCGGGTCGCCGCCGCGGGTGCGTGCTTCGGCGAGTCGGCCGGATGGGAGCGTCCGAATTGGTATGCGCGTCCGGGGCAGGCGCCCTCGTACAGCTACGGCTGGGGGCGCCAGAACTGGTTCTCCAACAACGCGGAAGAGCACGCGGCGGTGCGCGAGCGGGTGGGCCTGTTCGAACAGTCCTCCTTCGCGAAGCTGATGGTCGTCGGCCGCGACGCCGCGAAAAGCCTCAACCGGATCGCAACCGCGAACATCGATGTCGCGGTCGGTCGGTGCGTATACACCCAGTTCCTGAATGCGGCGGCCGGCATCGAGGCCGATCTCACCGTGACCCGGCTTGCGCCGGACCGCTTTTTGGTGGTGACCGCAGCGTTCACGCAGACACATGTCGAAGCCTGGATCCGAAACTCGATTTCCGCGGACGCCTTTTGCACGGTCGTCGACCTGTCGGACGCCTATGCCATGCTGAATGTCCAAGGCCCCGCCTCACGGGCGCTGTTGCAAGAGCTGTCGGGCGACGATTTCTCCGCCGCCGCGTTCCCCTTCGCAAGCTGCCGCGAGATCCGGATCGGCTACCAGACGCTCCTGGCGCTGCGTCTGACGTTCGTCGGCGAGCTCGGCTGGGAGCTCTATATTCCGTCGTCGTTCGCGCAGCCGGTCTATGACGCCTTGATCAAGGCCGGTGCGGCTCACGGCCTGCGTCACTGCGGCTACCATACCTTGAACTCGCTGCGCATCGAAAAGGCGTATCGCGATTGGCCGCACGACATCGGGCCCGCGGACACTCCCTTGGAGGCGGGACTCGCGTTCACCTGCGACTGGAACAAGTCCGGCGGCTTCGTCGGCCGCGAGGCGCTCGAGCATTTGCGGCGGCTCGGTGTTCCGAAGCGTCGATTGGTGCAATTCTTGCTCGACGATCCCGAGGCGCTCGTCTATCACAATGAGCCCATCTATCGCGACGGTGAGCGCGTCGGCTTCGTCACCTCCGGGATGTACGGCCATACCTTGGGCGGCGCGGTGGCGCTGGGCTACGTGGCGAATGCACATGGGTGCACCGATCAGTACGTTCTGAGCGGCCGCTTCGAGATCGAGCTCGCTTCGCGCAAGGTCCCGGCCAAGGTCTCGCTCACCCCGATGTACGATCCGAAGAGCGCCCGGGTGCGCTCCTGACGTGAAATGCGCGCCGCGTTCGACGTCGTGATCGCGGGCGGCGGAGTGGTCGGTTCGGCCTGCGCCTATCATTTGAAGTGCGAGTTGAATTTCCCCGGCTCGGTCTTGGTCATCGAGCCGGATCCCAGCTACCGGGATGCGGCGAGCACGCGCTCGGCAAGTTCGATCAGGCTGCAATTCTCGACGCCGATCAACATCGCGTTGTCCGCCTACGGATTCGAGTTTCTACGCGCGGCGCCCGAACGTCTCGCCGCCGCGGGCGGGGCTGCCCTCGGGCTGGTGGAATCGACCTATCTGTATCTCGCGACGCCGCCCGGCCGGGCTTCGCTGGAGGAGCGCGCCGCGATTCAGCGTGCGCATGCGGTACCGGTGACGCTGCACGACCGGACGAGCCTCGCGGCGCGCTATCCCTGGTTGAACACGAGCGATCTCGCCGGCGGGTGCGATACCGCGCGCGGCGAAGGATGGTTCGACGGCTATGCGCTGCTCTCCACGCTGCGCGCCGCGGCGCAGGCCGGCGGCGCCCTCTACGTGCGCGACCGGGCGACCGGCTTCGATCGATCGGCCGACGGACTGATCACGGCCGTCCGGCTCGAAGAGCGCGGAACGATCGGCTGCCATTTCGCCGTCAACGCCGCGGGCACGAGGTCGGCTGAGCTGGCGGCCTCCGTCGGCGTCGATTTGCCGGTGCGCCCGCGCAAGCGCAACGTGTTCGTATTCACGTGCGACACGCCGCTGCCTCGCTGCCCCCTGGTGATCGATCCCTCCGGACTCTGGTTCCGCTCGGAACGCGATCGATTCCTCTGCGGACCGCCCACCGATCCGGATGTGGACGTGGAGCCCGGGGATTTCGAGGTCGATTATGCGCTGTTCGAACACGCGGCATGGCCGGCGCTGGCGCATCGGGTTCCCGCCTTCGAGGCCATTCGCATGACCTCGGCCTGGGCAGGCCATTACGACTTCAATACCTTCGATCAGAACGCCTTCGTCGGTCCCGTACCGGGGATCCCGAACCTCCTGCTGGCGAGCGGATTCAGCGGGCATGGATTACAGCAGGCACCGGGTATCGGGCGCGGCCTGGCCGAACACATCCGCTTCGGTGCCTACACGGGGCTGGATTTGACTCCGCTCAGCTACGCGCGCTATCTCGCGAACGAGCCCTTGCGCGAACTCAATGTCATCTGACCTCTGACCTCCGGCGGATACCATGCTGCAACTCGATGCGGCCGCGCTTGCGGCACGACTCCCCCGGCAAGCGCTCATCGACGCCCTCGAACAGGCATTTCGAACCCCTGCGGTCGTGCCCGAGCGCCGCCATTACCAGATTCAGTCGGGGAATCCGGGGCAGCAGCCCGGCACGCTTCTGCTCATGCCGGCCTGGCGCGTGGGTGGCGCGCTCGGGATCAAGCTGGTGACGATTTACCCCGATAACGCGCTGCGCAGCCTGCCGGCGGTGGCGGCCACTTACCTGCTGCTGGACGCGGAGACCGGCCGTCCCCGGGCGTTGCTCGACGGCGGCGAACTCACCCTGCGGCGCACCGGGGCCGCCTCGGCGCTGGCCTCGCACTTCCTGTCCGCACCGGATGCCTCGCGATTGACCATGGTCGGAACCGGCCGATTGGCGCCGCATCTCATCGAGAGCCACGCAGCCGTGCGGCCGATCCGCGAGATCCGGATCTGGGGCCGGAACGCCGCGCACTCGCGCGCACTGGCGGTGTCATTGCAACGACCGGGCTGGGTGGTTTCCGCCACGGAAGATCTGGAGGGCGCGGTGCGCTGGGCCGAGGTCGTGAGCTGCGCCACCCTCTCGCGCCAACCGCTGGTGCGCGGCGAGTGGCTCGCAGCGGGACAGCATCTCGACCTGGTCGGGGCATTCACGCCCGACATGTGCGAGGCCGACGATGCGGCGGTCGCGCGCAGCGAACTGTTCGTCGACACGCGGCAGGGAGCCCTCAGCGAATCGGGAGAGCTCATCGGCGCGATTCGGCGCGGCGTGATCGATGCGACCAGCGTACGCGGCGACTTGTCGGATCTCGTCTCGGACCGTGCCGCCCGCTCCCGGCCGTCGGCCGTCACGCTGTTCAAGAGCGTCGGGACTGCGCTGGAGGATCTGGTGGCGGCCGAACTCGCCACCGGCGGCGTGGTCAGGGACGACCCGCCCCGCTCATGAGGTACACCACGAACGTGGGGAGCCAATGACCGCCGACATAATGCTCGCCGGTGATGTTCGGGAGCGCAGCGTCACGATGCAGTTGCGCGCTCGCCTGGAGCGCCGGAATCCGCCGATCCGAGGCAGGCAGTCCGCTCGCGATTCCTTCGAGCATCCAGGCGCGGCTCAAGTTCAACCCGTCGGTATGCGCGAGCTTCGGGTCGGCCCGATCGATCACCACCGCCGGTAACAGCCAGGGTTTGCGGGCGTTCTTCGGAATGTCGGGCAAGAAGCCCGCGAGCCAGCGGGCAAAGTCATCCGGGCCGAGCACCCGGCGCATGAAGTCCGCCTCGCCCAGGCAGGGCGACAGGAAATCCTCGCCCGAGGGCTCATAGCTCAGCGGACAGTTCCGGTCCTGGTAGTAAAACCGCCGCGCGGCATAGGCGAGCACGCTGCGCATTTGGGCGTCGTGCGCCACTCCCGCCCAATCCCATACCAGCCCGAAAGCGAAAGCCGTCTGATCGTGCTCGCCCACCCGAATCGGGTAATGCAGCTTGCCGGCCCAATTCTCCAACCGCGTGGCCGCCTCGGTTTCGAGCGGCCTCAGCGTCGCGGCCCACGCTTGCGCCTGGCCGTCATTCCAGCCGCGCAGCTCCGCCGAGAGCGCAAGCAGCCAGGCGAGACCGTAGGGCCGCTCGAAGGAGCCGCGATCTTCCTGTCTCAAGTAGGCCACTTCGCCCGCGATATGCTCGGGCGTCAGGCTCTGGGCGATGGCCGCACGGGCCCGCGTCGCAAAATCGGCGTTGGGAAACAAATGGACCAGGCGCACCAACAGCCAATGGCCGTGCACGTCCGAATGCCAGTCGTAGCATCCATAGAAAGCGGGCGTCAGCTCATGCGGAGGCTTGGCGTCCGCATCGCTCGAGAGCGTGTGCGAGATGTGGTTCGGGTATTCCTCGTGCAGACACGTCAGCGCGAATTCGGCGAATCGAGCGGCGGCCGCCGCATCGAGCGGCGCGCCGCTCTGCGGCTGCGGCTCTCGCGCCGGCGACGTCGGCCCCGCAGCATGGGCGTTTGCGCCAACCAGGATGCAGGCAGCCAGCAGCGCGAGATGACGCATGGCGCAGTATAGAGGGGCGCGTCGACGTGATGTGCGGCTTACGCGAAGGTCGGCGCCTCGCTGCCGACCCCACCCAAGTGAGCCGCGGTGAAACGCCCTGCCAGCTCTGCGAGCAGCGTCGAACGCAATTTGTCCCGTTGCGCCGCGTCCTTTGCCCGAAGTCTGAGCTCGAGCGTGACCGAGGTGGCGTCGACTTTGGTGAGGAAACAGCCGGCGACGGCCTTCTCCTCGCCGTGCTCCTGCGCGACCTTGAGCGCCAGCTCCCGTGCCGCCTCGATGTCGGCACCCCGACCGATGCGAATCGTGATGACCAAGGGCCAGGGCGTAAAGCTCGCGTTGGCGTTCAAGTTGATGGTGACCTGGCTGGCAGCCACGCTGTTCGGAACCACGATCAGATGTCCCGCCGGGGCGCGCAGCGTCGTATAGCCCAGCGAGATCAGCTCGACCACGCCCACCTCCGTTCCGGTCGGGGCCGCCACTTGCAGCGTATCGCCCAGCCGAAACGGCCGGTAGATCGTGATCGATACGCCCGCCACGAGATTTCCGAGCGTGCTCTGCGCCGCAAGACCGATGACGACCGAGGCGACGCTCGCGCCGGCGAGCAACGCCGTCCCCATGGAGTGCAGCACCGGGATGAGATGCGCGTACAGAATGAGCATGACCACCCAAATGAGGGCGCTCGCAACCTGCTGAAAGAAACTCAAGGTGGTGCGGTCGATGTGACCGCCGCGGGTCATGGCGGCGTGTACCGCCGAGCGCAGCGCACGCGACAGGATGAACGCCGCGACCAGAAAAATGACCAAGTACGCCAAAGCCCCGATTAAGGTATCGGGCCGGACATACGAGAGCAGATCGTGTTCGCCGACTGTGAGGTCACTGGTCATATAAGTCTTTATCTTACAACCGTGTAGGAATTAATTGACAAGTACTTTCTCTTTTGTGGCGACGTTTGCGCCCATGGAAGGGCCAAGTTATTGATTTGCCGTCGGAATATGGCGTTTTGTCGGTAAACAGGGACGTCTCGCCGATTCTCACCCGGGCCGCTAGGGTGGTGCCTACATACCCGCCCCCCTCGTGGCGGGGATAGTGTGTCCATGAAAGCAACCACGCATAAAATCCGAACGTTCGCCTCAGCCCTCCTATTGTTGACGGCAGCCGCCGGTTGGGGCTTCTCTTTTGCAGCCCCCGCTCCGGATGGCAGCGCAGCGGTCACGAGCGAGGCCGGCACCGCCGCTGCGCAACGGTCAAACCTGCGACCGCGCGAGCGCCTTCACCGGCTATCGCCGGAGGCCAACCCAAACCTCGATCGGTCGGGCCGCACTCGCGTCGGCAAGGCGTCCTTCTACGCCAAGACCTTCGCCGGGCGAACCATGGCCGACGGCACCCGCATGGAACCCGCCGGCAATGGCGCCGCGAGCCGTACCCTGCCCCTCGGGACCACCGCCAAGGTGACCAATCTCAGGACCGGCAAGACCGCCGTGGTGACGATTCGCGACCGAGGGCCCTTCGTGTCCGGCCGGATCGTCGACCTCTCCCCCGCCACGGCGCGGCAAATCGGGCTGGATAAGCGCACCGGCGTAACCAAAGTCAAGGTCGCGCCCATTGCGGTACCGATGCCCGACGGGCAGGTCAAGTTGGGCGACGGGGTGCCGCAGGTGGGCGACGGGGTGCCGCAGGCGACCGACGCGATGGAAGGCCAGCGACCGTATTCAGGAGATTGAGCGGCTCGCCAGGGACTCCCCCGTCGCGCGCACGCATCCGTCGCGCGCGCGCATCGGCCTCGCGGGTCTTTCCTAAATCACCGTCGCGGATTCGGCGCGTGCGGCGCCGACCAGCCACTCGTGAAACTGCGCGACTTCTCGGCGCGCCCGTTGAGGCCGCTCGGGCGTGACCACAAAGTAGGAGCTGTCATCGGGGAAGTCGTGCTCCAAAGCTCTGACCAGGCGGCCCGTGGCGAAGTAAGCCCCTAAAAAAATTCGATGCGCCAACGCGCAGCCGGCGCCATTGGCCGCCAGCTCCAACGCCGCGATGGTGGTATCCACGATCGGTCCGGGAACCGTTGCGGCTTCCGCCGACAGCTGCAGCGCCTGGCGGACTTGGAGCCAGTGGTCCTCATGACCCATGATGTGAATCAAGTGCTGCGGCAGCCAACCCGCCGCTTCACCCCAGGATCGGGCCCGCTCCAGCATTCCGGGACTGCACACCGCGACGATGGGTTGATTCATCAGCTGTTCTGCCCGGTAGCCGCGCCAGTGTCCGCTCCCATAGCGGACCTCCAGGTCGGTGGATTCGTCGGGGCTCGGATGATCCCAGATCACCGACGACAATCGGACATCGATCGACGGGAATGCCCCGATGAACGATGGCAGTTTCGGCGCCAGCCACAGTGCCGCCAAGGACACCGGCGCATGCACCGTGATCTCCCCGCGCTCCGACCCTCCGAAGAGTCCCACGGTCGAGTCCGCGAGCTGCTCGAAGGCGCGCCGCACCGGGGGCAGATAGGCCACCCCCATGGAGGTGAGCCTGACCCCTCGGGGTAGTCGCTCGAACAGAGCGAAACCGAGATGCGCTTCCAAGGCCCGAATTTGATAGCTGATGGCGCCCGAGGTCAGCCGCAGTTCGGCGGCTGCCGCGGTAAAACTCGAGGTCCGGGCTGCCGCTTCGAAGGCTCGCAGCCAGGTCAGGGTCGGCAAGCCCACCAGCGGGCGAGGTCGGTTCATGGGGACCTATGAATTTATTGGGGTCAAAGGCAGTAAAATACTCGCTTGTACGGCTGCGAGGGGCAATTTATTGTGGCCTATTGCCCACTTGAACACCTAATCGGTACTCCATGAAAACCAATGCACGCGTCGTCATCGTCGGCGGCGGGATGATGGGCGCAAGCCTTCTTTACCATCTGGCCCTCGAGGGCTGTACCGATACGGTACTGATCGAGAAGGACGAACTCACCTCCGGCTCGACCTGGCACGCCGCGGGCCAGTGCCCGAGCATCACCGGCAGCTACAACCTCGCCAAGATTCACGCCTACAGCAATCAGTTGTATCCGAAACTCGAGGCGCTCACCGGCCAGTACACGAGCTGGCACGCGAGCGGCGGCCTGCGGCTCGCCAACGATGAGCGCGAACTGGCCTGGCTCAAGTACGTCTACGGATATTCCAAGAGCGTCGGCTTCAGCATGGATATCGTCGGACTCGATGAGATCCGGCGGCTCAACCCCTTTCTCACCACCGACCGGGTGATTGCGGCGGCTTGGACGCGGGATGACGGGCATGGCGACCCGGCAGGGATCTGCAACGCGCTCGCCAAGGCGGCCCGGGATCTGGGCGCCACCGTGGTCCGCCACAACCGGGTCAACGCCATCCGGCCGCGGCCGAGCGGCGAGTGGGAGGTCGAGACCGACAAGGGGACCATCGTCGCCGAGATGGTGGTGAATGCAGCCGGATGCTACGCCCGCCAAGTGGCGCAGATGGTCGGCGCCGACGCGCCCATCACCAACATGCAGCACCACTACGTGATCACGCATCCGGTGCCGGCATTTCTCGAGCGCAGCGGCGAAATTCCGGTGATGCGCGATTCCTACATGTCCGGCTACTTCCGCCAGGAACAAAAATCCGGCCTCATGGGAATTTATGAAAACACCGGGCTCACCGAAGCCTGGGCGCCCAAGGGATTCCCGGAGTGGGAATCCTCGAATGAGCTCTTCCCGGACGATCTCGACCGGATCGCGCCTTGGCTCGAGCGCGCCATCGAGCGCATGCCGATCTTCGGCGACGTGGGCATTCGCCGCGTCATCAACGGCGCCATCCCGCATACGCCCGACGGCGCCCCGCTCCTCGGCCCCGCGCCGGGACTCAAGAATTTCTGGATGTGCTGCGGCACTTCCTTCGGCATCGCGCAGGGCGGCGGCTGCGGCAAGTACCTCGCGCAGTGGATGATCCACGGCGATGCCGAGATCAACATGACGGAATTCGATCCGCGGCGCTTTGGACCCTATGCGGACCTCGAGTACGTGCACGAGAAAGTCTTCTTGGATTACCGCACGACGTTCACCACGCGGTTGCCGGGCGAAGAGGAGCCCGACGCGCGCCCGAACAAGACCAGCCCGCTGTACGAGCGCCTGAAATCTCAGGGTTGCGTCCATACCGAAACCTTCGGTTGGGAACGCCCCAAATGGTTCTCTCCGGACGGCCGCGTGGAGGAGTCGGGCTATCGACGCAACAACGTGTTCGAGGTGGTGCGCGGCGAAGTGGCCGCCGTGCACGAACGCGCCGGCCTGCTCGATCTTACCGGCTTTGCCAAGTACGACATCACCGGCCGGGATGCCGAGGCGTTCCTAAACCGCGTCTGCGCGAATCGGATTCCGCGCAAGGTGGGCGGAATCGCGCTCGTGCACATGCTCTCGGCTCAAGGCCGGATCCTCGGCGAGATGACGGTGACCAAGCTCACCGAGGATCGTTTCTACGCCCTCTCTGCCGCGGCCGCGGAGCTTCGCGATCGGGATTTATTGACGCAGAGCGTGCGTGCCGGAGAGCAGGTCGAGATCGACAACGTGACCGAGCAGCGCGGCGTGCTCGTGCTCTCGGGACCGCGCTCGAGGGAGATCCTCGCCGGGTTGACCGATGCGCCGTTGACCACCGCGGAGTTCCCCTGGCTCACCGCGCGGGACATCCGCGTGGCCGGTCACGAGGTGCGCGCACTGCGCGTGAGTTACGTGGGCGAGCTCGGTTGGGAGCTGCACCCCAAGATCGGTTCCATGACGGCCTTGTACGAGGCACTGTGGGAGCGCGGACGCGCATTCGGAATCGCGAACTACGGCCTGTATGCGGTCAACAGCATGCGGGTCGAGAAAGGCTACAAGGCCTGGTCGACCGAGCTCACCAACGAGCTCACGCTGCTCGAGGCGGACATGCCGCGCTTCTTTGCTGCGAAAAAAGACGATTTCGTCGGCAAGGCGGCGACTCTCGCGCAGGCGCCGCGTCCCTTCAAGATCGTCTACGTCGAGGTGGATGCGGCCGATACCGATCCGCGGGGCGGCGAACCGGTGCTCGCGAACGACGGCCGCTGCATCGGCGTGACGACTTCGGGGGCCTACGGTCATCGGGTCCGCAAGAGCCTCGCCTTTGCCAGCGTCGAGCCGGCATTCGAGGCGGCCGGCAGCACGTTCGATATTCTGCTCCAAGGGGAACGGCGGCGCGCGACCGTGCTGCCCGCCCCCGCTTTCGACGCCGACAATGCGCGGATGAGGGTTTAAGTCCATGGCCATCGATCTTCCCACTCGCGCCCGCGTCGTCATCGTGGGCGGCGGCGTCATCGGGTGTTCCGTCGCCTATCATCTGTCGAAGCTCGGCTGGAGCGACATCGTGCTCCTCGAGCGCAAACAGCTCACCTCGGGCACGACCTGGCATGCCGCTGGGCTCATCGGGCAGCTGCGCCAGAGCATCAATATGACCAAGCTGGCGCGCTACACGGCCGAGCTTTATCGCGGTCTCGAGGCCGAGACCGGCCAGGCGACCGGCTACCGGCAGTGCGGCTCGATCTCCCTCGCGACCACCAAGGACCGCATGGAGGAGCTCAAACGCAACGCCTCCATGGCCAAGACGTTCGATTTGCCCGTGCACGTCGTCAGCCCGAGCGAGATCCGCTCGCTCTACCCGCTCGTCAATCTGGAGGATGTGCTCGGCGGCATTCACATCCCGAGCGATGGCTACGCCAACGCGGTGGACATCACGCAGGCGCTCGCCAAGGGCGCACGGGCGCGCGGCGCAAAGATCATCCAGGATCTCAAAGTCACGGCGATTCACCATGACGGCAGGCGCGTGAGCGGCGTCGAGACCGCGCAGGGCCGCATCGACGCCGACTATGTCGTGCTCTGCGGCGGCATGTGGACACGCGATCTGGCGGCGAGCATCGGCGTGACCGTTCCCTTGCACGCCTGCGAGCACTATTACGTGTTGTTCAAGGACGTGCCCGGGCTCGATCCGAGCCTGCCGGTGCTGCGCGACTACGATCACTGCAGCTACTTCAAGTACGATGCCGGAAAGCTCCTGGTGGGGGCGTTCGAGCCGAACGCCCGCCCCTGGGGGATGGAGGGCATCCCCGACGATTTCTCGTTCGGCGAGATCTCCGGCGACTTCAGCCATTTCGAACCGGTGCTCCTCGACGCCATGCGCCGCATCCCGGCGCTCGAGCAGGCGGGAATTCAGAAATTCTTCTGCGGCCCCGAGAGCTTCACTCCCGACGTGCGCTATCACCTCGGCGAGTCGCCTGAGCTCGCCAATTGCTTCGTCGCGGCGGGCTTGAACTCCATCGGGCTGCAATCCGCCGGCGGCATCGGCAAGGTGATTTCCGAATGGATTCGCGACGGCCACCCGCCGATGGACCTCTGGGAGGTCGACGTCCGGCGCAACATGCCGTTCCAGATCAACCGCAAGTACCTGCAGGCGCGGGTGAAGGAAAGCCTGGGCCTTCTGTACGCGACCCACTACCCGTTCCGCCAATATGCGACCGCGCGCGGCGTGCGCCGCTCCGCCCTGCACGATCGGCTGGCGGCCGCCGGTGCCTGCTTCGGCGAAGCGTTCGGCTGGGAGCGGCCCAACTGGTATGCGCCGGCCGGCGTGAAGGCCGAGTACGAGTACAGCTATGGGCGGCAGAACTGGTTCGAGCCGAGCGCCCACGAGCACCGCAGCGTGCGGGACGCGGTCGGGCTCTTCGATCAGTCCTCGTTCGCCAAGTTTCGGCTGGAAGGGCCCGATGCGGCCCGCGAGCTGAATCGGGTCTGCGCGAACGACGTGAACGTCGTGCCGGGCAAGATCGTCTACACGCAATGGCTCAACGAGCGCGGCGGGATCGAGGCGGACCTCACCGTCACGCGGCTCTCCGAGACCGCCTATCTCATCGTGACCGGCGCCGAGACCGAGATCAAGGATTTCAACTGGCTGCAGCGGCACATCGACGCCGACGCCCGGTGCGTGTTGACCAATGTCACCTCGGGCATGGGTGTTTTGTCGATCATGGGACCGCGGTCGCGCGATCTCTTGCAGTCGCTGACGCCCGACGATCTGTCCGATCGCGGATTTCCCTTCGGCACGAGCCGCGTCATCGAGCTCGGGTATGCGCTGGTGCGGGCGTCGCGCATCACCTACGTCGGTGAGTTGGGATGGGAAATCTACATTCCCACCGAGTTCATGGCAGGGCTGTACGAAGAGATCGTAAGCGCGGGACCTCGATACGGGCTGGTGCACGCCGGCTATCACGCGCTCAATTCGCTGCGCATCGAGAAGGCCTACCGGCATTTCGGCCACGACATCGCCGACGAGGACACGCCCTGGGAAGCCGGGCTCGGGTTTGCCGTGAAGCTCGACAAGGCCGGCGGCTTCATCGGGCGCGAGGCGCTCTTGAAGCAACGCGACACCGGCGTGCGCAAGCGCCTGCTGCAGTTCCAGTTGAAGTCCGCGGAACCGCTCCTGTACCACAACGAGCCGATCTGGCGCGGCGACGCCTTGGTCGGTTACATCCGATCCGGCATGTTCGCGCACACGCTCGGCGCGGCGGTGGGTCTCGGCTACGTGGTCGAGCCCGACGGCGCCTCGACGCGTCCCGACAGCCCCATCGATGCCGATGCCTACGAGGTCGAGGTCGCCGGCGTCAGGCAAGCGGCCGTCGCGTCGCTCCGGCCCCTTTATGACCCCAAGAACCTGCGCATCAAGCGCTGAGGATTAAGACAGATGCAGAAGAGTCAAGCCACTCGAACCGCTCCCACGAATCTCATCGCGGAATTGGCCGCCGAGACTCGCAGCGGTTACAGCCTGGATCAGCGTTTCTACTGCGACGACCAGGTGTTCGCGGCCGACCTGCGCGAAATCGTGATGCGCAAGTGGATCGTCGCCGGGCATGTCGATCAGGTGCGCCGCAAGGGCGACTACTTTCTGTTCAAGGTCGGCCAGGAGTCCATCATCGTCGTGCGCAGCGACGAGACGACCATCAACGCCTTCTACAACGTCTGCCGGCACCGGGGGTCGGTGATCTGCACCGAGCCGCACGGACGGGTGACGCGGCTCACCTGCCCCTATCACGCCTGGTCCTACGGACTCGACGGCGCGCTGCTCGCCGCCCGGCTGATGCCGGTGGATTTCGCGAAGCAGGACAATGGACTGCATCGTTGCCACGTGCGGGTGTTCCACGGCTTCATCTTCGTCAACCTGTCCGAGCAAGCGCCGGTCGATTTCGACAGCACCTTCGGAGATCTCGCGCCCTACCTCGATTTCCACGGGTTCGGCGATGCCAAGATCGCCCATACGCAGTCCTATCCCACCGATGCGAATTGGAAGCTCGTGGTCGAGAACTTCGTCGAGTGCTACCACTGCTCGCCGGCGCATCCGGAATTCGTGTCCATGCATCCCCCGCAGGCTTTGGTGGCGTTCGGCGCCGGACCAAGCTCGGGGCCCGCCGAGGCCGTGAACCAGTACTTGCCGACGCTCAAAGCGTGGGAAGAGCGCGCCGCAGCGCTGGGCCGCCCCATCGGCACGGTGGACGACGGACCGGAGTCCTCGCATCTGAGGCTGCTCCTGCAGCGCACGATCCGCGAGGGCTACGAGAGCGAAACCCAGGACGGGCGCCCGGCCTCCTCGCTCATGGGCAAGCGCGTGGCTTTCGATCAAGGGCGGATGTACCTGTCCTTCAGTCCGTTCACGCAGCTTGTCGCCACCAACGACTTCGCGGTGCTGTTCCGCTTCACGCCGCGCAGCACCCTCAAGACCGACGTGGATCTTTTCTGGCTGGTCGACGGCAAGGCGACCGACGTGGACGTGGAGAAGATGATCTGGGGATGGGATCAGACCACCAAGCAGGACAAGGTGATCACGGAGAACAACCAGGCCGGGATCCTCTCGACGCGCTATGAGCCGGGGCGATATTCGGAGCACGAGCGGCGGGTAATGACGTTTCAGCGCTGGTACTTTCGGCAATTCGGACTGGCTCCGGGCTAGCCGGGCAGCGCCACGGAGGCTCTCGGTAGGCGCTGTCGGAAGGCACCCACCCGGAGCCTCGGCGTCGGCCGACAGCGCTTCGACGCGCGACACCCGCTAAATATCGATTCGATGCGTAACAGGCGCGGCGGTGCGGCGCGCGGCCTCGTCTTGCAACGCGATAAAACGCGCGGGAACCAACCATATGATTGCCCACACCAGCCTGCCGGTCAGCGATTACCCAAAGTCGAAGGCCTTTTATACGAAGGTGCTGACGAGCCTGGGCTACCGCAACAACATGGAGTTCGGCGAGGCGGCCGGCTTCAACGACGGCAAGAACACGGACTTCTGGATCAGCAAAAGCAAGACAGTGGTGCCGTTGCACTTGGCCTTCGAGGCGGGTAGCCGCCAGCAGGTCGAAGCGTTTCACAAGGCAGCGTTGGCTGCGGGTGCCCAGGACAACGGCGCTCCCGGGTACCGGAACTATTCGCCCGGTTATTTCGCCGCTTTCGTTCTGGACCCGGATAGCCATAACATAGAGGCGGTTTGGTACGATCCCGGCAAAGGCGAGTAATCTGCAGGGGGCGTTTACGCTTTCCTCATGACCGCACGACGCGACGTTCCCGGCATCAAGCCCTACGACAGCCCGGCCGGCGGTTGGGGCGCACTGCGAGCCGTTGCGCGCACCGTCCGCGAGCAGATGGACCTCACGGATACCTCTTTGCTGCTGAGTACCAACCAGCCGCAGGGTTTCGACTGCCCCGGCTGCGCCTGGCCGGACAAGGACGAGCGCTCGACCTTCCAATTCTGCGAGAACGGCGCCAAGGCCGTCAGTTGGGAGGCGACGAAAAAACGCGCGCCGCCTGAGTTCTTCGCGGCGCATCCGGTATCGAGATTGCTGCAATGGGGGGATCATCAGCTCGAAGGTGAAGGCCGGTTGACTCACCCCATGGCCTACGACCGCGCCAGCGACACCTATCGACCCATTTCTTGGGACGCGGCATTCGCGCGCATCGGCGAAGTGCTGCGCGGTCTCCCTGATCCGAATATGGCCGAGTTCTACACCTCCGGCCGCTCTTCCAACGAGGCCGCCTTCCTGTATCAATTGTTCGCACGCGAGTACGGCACGAACAACTTTCCCGACTGCTCCAACATGTGCCATGAGGCAACCAGCGTCGGCCTGCCGAAATCGATCGGCATCGGCAAGGGCACCGTCTCGTTGGAGGACTTCGAGCACTGCGAGCTGATCATCGCCATCGGCCACAATCCGGGCACCAACCATCCGCGCATGATGGGCACGCTGCACTCATGCTCGCGGCGCGGCGTGCCCATCATCGTGCTGAATCCCTTGCGCGAGCGCGCACTCGAGCGCTTCGCCGATCCGCAGGACGCCATGGAGATGGCGACGCTCGGCTCGACCAACATCGCCTCCGCCTACCACCTGGTGCGCGTGGGCGGCGACGGTGCGGCCCTCTCCGGCATCATGAAGGCATTGCTCGCGATGGAGCGCACGCGGGGCGGCGAGCGCCCGATACTCGATCACGAATTCATCAAGGCGCACACCCAAGGCTTCGACGAGCTCGTGAACTCGATCGAGGCGCTGTCTTGGGGCGAGATCGAGACGGTGAGCGGTCTTCGCCGCGAGGCACTCGAGCAGATTGCAGCGACCTATGCCCGCTCCAACGCCACCATCGTGAGTTACGGGATGGGCGCGGTGCAGCACCTGGACGGTACGAGCAACGTGCAGCAGATTGCGAACCTCCTGCTCCTGCGCGGCAACTTCGGCAAGCCCGGCGCGGGCATCTGCCCGCTGCGCGGCCATTCGAACGTCCAGGGCGATCGCACCGTGGGCATCACCGAGGCGCCCTACCCGGAGATGCTGGAGCGGATCGAACGGAGATTCGGGTTCAAGCCGCCCACCCGGCATGGACATGCGGCCGTGGAGGCACTCGAGGCCATGATCGCCGGCCGCTCGCGCGTGCTCATCTGTCTGGGGGGCAATCTGCCGGTCGCCATGGCCGATCCCGCGCAGTGCTATCCGGCCATGCGCAAGCTTCAGCTGGCCGTGCACATTGCGACCAAACTGAATCGCTCGCACCTGCTCATCGGCAAGGAATCGATCATTCTGCCGTGCCTCGGACGCACCGAGCTCGACGTGCAGGCAGAAGGGCCTCAAGCCGTGACCGTGGAAGACTCCATGTCCATGGTGCACGCCTCGCGCGGCAAGCTCAGGCCGGCGTCCGAGGAGCTGCGCTCGGAGCCTGCCATCGTCGCCGGATTGGCCCTGGCGACGCTGCCACACAGCAAGGTGCCGTGGCGGGAGTTCATCGCCGACTACGATCGCATTCGCGACGCCATCGAAGCGGTGTTTCCGGAATTCGAGAACTTCAACCAGCGTATCCGGCATCCCGGCGGCTTCCGCCTGCCGCTCGGACCGACGGAGCGGCGCTGGCACACCCCGTCCGGCAAGGCACAATTCATTCGCTGGGCACATTCGCCCGGCGCCGCGGAGCAGCCCGGCACGCTGGCGCTCACGACCATTCGAAGCCACGATCAGTACAACACCACCGTCTATTCGCTCGGCGACCGCTATCGAGGCGTTAGCGGACGCCGCGACATCGTCTTCATGAACGAGGAAGATCTGAGCGAGCGCGGCCTCGAGCATGGCGACTGCATCGACATCGAGACCGCGCTCGAACTGCCGATGCCGCTGCGTCTGCGCAATGTCACCGTCATCGCCTACGACATGGCGCGCGGCTCGATCGCGGCCTACTACCCCGAGGGCAACTGCCTCATTCCGATCGCCTATCACGATCGCGCCAGCGGCACGCCTTCCTACAAATCGGTGCCGGTTCGCATTTCGCGCGCGGTCGCCGACGGCGGCTGAGGTGCGGCACGGCCGGAAGCGGCATGCAAGGCCATTGATATCAACGCGCTGCCGCCGACCACCAAGTTGATGCCCACCATCAACCCGATGGCCCAGGCTGCCGTTCCAGGCAAGCCCTCGAAGATGATGGCCGCGAGGACGATGTCGATGACGCCGCTGAAGAGCAGCATCGCCCAACGCCCCGAGAACTCACGGCGATGGCCCAGCGCGATCATGATCGAAGCGATGCCTTCGAACAGCAAGAACACGGAAAGCACCAGCGTCAGGGAAAATGCGCCCGACAGAGGCCAGACAAGCAGAATGACACCCGCCGCGATCCCGATCAGTGCGGAGACCAGCGACCAGGCGAAACCCGGCGCGGCGCGCATGCGAAACGTACTGATCAAGCCGACGATGCCGCTCGCGAGCAGGATCCAGCCGATGAAGATCGCGACTGCCAAGGTCGCGATCTGCGGCACGACGATGGCCAACAGGCCGAGGAGCAGAAGAATGATGCCCTCGGTCAGAAAAACCTTCCAATGGCGCGAAAGCGCCGCCGTAACGGCGTCGCGCGCTCGTTCCACATCCAATGGGTCGGTTGCCATCGTGACTCCTTCACTTGTCGGGACCTGGGGCGACAGATAGCAGACTTCGACCGGCATTCCTAGCCCCCTTCGGGTTCCCTTGCAGCGATTCGGCGGCTCCGGAGGTGTCGATATGCGCGCCGCGTGATAGGCTCATTGCTTCGCAATACGACTGGGCGCAGTGAGTGAAAATTCTCGTACTGATGACGGTGATCTGCTTGTCCGCCTGCAGTTGGTTCGGCTCGCGACGGCCACCGCCGTCCCCGGAGCCTGCCGAGATCATCATCACCGGCGCTCCCGTAGGCTCCCTCGTGTTCGTAGATGGTGTGCAAATCGGGCAAGCGTTGACGCACAACGATCAATCGGAGATTCTGCGAGTCGCGCCCGGATCCCACAAAGTGGAAATACACGTGAACGGCGCGATCGTCTATCGAGAGGATACGTATGTGGATCGCGGCGATCATCGCGTGGTCAGTGTCCTGTCGGGTTTGAGCCGCTAACTCCGATCGCCTCGAATCAACCCCTGACCAGGCCCTCGAAGAACCAAAGATTCGCCGCGACCACCGCGGCAAAGATCGCCCAGGAAGAGCTCCTGAGCCACCTTCCATTGGCGTAGCACCCCATGACCGCGGAATCGCCGGTAAGCCGGATGAGCGGCCACATGGCGAAGGGCAGCTGCAAGCTCAAGACCACCTGGGTCCACACCAGCAACTTTCCCACTCCGGCCTCACCGAGCCACAGTATTCCGGCCAAAGCCGGTATGAGCGCGAGGGAACGGGTAATGAGCCGGCGCTGATAACAGGGAATCTTCAGATCGAGAAAGCCCTCCATCAGGATCTGACCGGCGATGGTGCCCGTCAACGTCGAGCTCTGGCCCGAGGCCAACAGCGCAATGCCGAACAGCAAGGAGGCCAGCGTTCCGCCCACCAAGGGATCGAGGAGGTTATAGGCATCTTGGATGTCCGTCACCGATGCATGGCCGCTCGAATGAAAGGCGGCGGCGGCGAGAATCAGGATCGCGGCATTCACCAGCAGAGCGAGCGAGAGCGACACGACGGTGTCGAGTGTCGACAGTCGGATGGCATCGCGTCGGCTTCGCTCATCGCCCGCCACATGCCGCGTCTGCACGATCGATGAATGCAGATACAGGTTATGCGGCATGACGGTCGCCCCGAGAATGCCGACTGCAAGCAGCATGGCCTGCGGATCGCGCAACGACGCGACACGAGGCACGAATCCGCGCATCACGGAATTCCAATCCACGCCCACCAGCGCGAGTTCGACCGCAAAGCATGCGCCAATCGTCACCACCAACCCGAGTACGATGGCTTCGACGCGACGGAAGCCCTGGCCTTGAAGACCGAGGACGATCACGGTATCGAAGGCCGTGATGATGATTCCGATCACCAGCGAGACGCCGAAGAGCAGGTGCAGCGCCAGCGCGCTGCCGAGCACCTCGGCCACATCGCAGGCGATGATGGCAACCTCCGCCATGATCCACAAAATACCGTTCACCAGCGGTCGGTAGCGTTCGCGGCAAGCCCGTGCCAGATCTTTGCGCGCGGCCAGGCCCAGACGCAGGCTCAATGTCTGCAGCAACATCGCCGCCAAGCTCGACCCAAGGACGACCCAGAGCAGTGCGAAGCCGTACTTCGAGCCAGACTCGATGTCGGTGGCCCAATTGCCGGGATCCATGTAGCCGACGGAAACCAGGAGCCCCGGTCCCGCCATTCGCAGGGCGCGCTGCCACAACGGCGAGGCCGCCGAAATCTGAACGCTCCCACGGACTTCGCTGGGGCAGAAAGGGGCAGTTGCGGTCCGCGGCAATCTAAACACGAAATCTCGCCTGACTTCTTTAGGAAATACCCGACGGTTGCGCAGCATTGTACGACTTGCCTCGGACCCGCCGCTTGTGGCCGATTGCGGTTATCCAATCGGCCGGCGAAGAACTGAGGAGAGCTGGCTGCGGCCGCCGCTGAAATGGCTGCGGGCGCCGCTGACCCCGTGATCGGGACTCATGGACGCATAGGAACATATGTTTTATTATTAAGCCATATAGAACATATGTCCTATCGCTCGAAAGAATCAATCACCCATGAAGCAATTCGAAGACAATAGTTGGACCTCCGCGGTGCTCAGCAAGGGAGGCCTGCCCCGCGTCGACCGCGGCGAGGGTCTCCACATCTACGACACCCAAGGCAGGCGCTATCTCGATGCATCCGGCGGTCCCGCGGTTTATTGCCTGGGCCACGGCAATACCGAGGTCAACGAAGCCATCAAACGGCAACTCGATAGCATCGCGCATGGCTACAGGTACAGCTTCACCAGCGATGCGCAGGACGAGCTGAGCTCGCTGATCGAGGAGTTTTGCGGCAACGGGCTTAATGGCATCGTCTATGTGTCGGGCGGGTCGGAAGCGGTGGAGTCGGGCCTCAAGATCGCCTTGCAATATCACTCCGCAAGAGGCGAGAAATCCCGAAGACGTTTCATATCCCGGCGCCGCTCCTGGCACGGCAATACTCTGGGGGCGCTTTCGGTCTCGGATTTTGCGAGCCGGCGAACGGCCTTTGAAGGAGCTCTCATCGAAGCGTCGTTCGTCTCGTCGGTCAATGCGTATCGGCCGCCGACCGGCGTCGGCGACACCGACCTTGCCGAACACTGTGCCTCCGAGCTCGAAATGGAAATCGAACGGCTCGGCCCGCAGCGCGTCGCGGGGTTCATCTTCGAGCCCGTGGTCGGGGCCGCCGGCGGCGTCGTTCCTGCCCCGCCGGGGTACGCAAAGCGAGTACGCGAGATCTGCACCAAATATGGCGTGCTGATGATCGCGGACGAAGTGATGTGCGGATCGGCGCGTTGCGGCACGTGGCGCGCGCTCGAGCATGACGGCGTCGTGCCGGATATCATGGCGATTGCAAAAGGCTTGGGCGGCGGCTATCTGCCGCTTGGCGCGGCGATCTATCATAAATCCGTCCTGGAGGTCCTCGCTAAGCACGATGGAGGACCGCTGACCGGACATACCTTCACGGCGCACACGGCCGCTTGCGCCGCCGGCGCCGCCGTTCAACGAATCATCAAGCGCGATGCCCTCGTCGAGCGCGTGAGAACGGAAGGAGAATTATTCAAACAGCAGTTGCGCGACGCACTGATCGGTGTCGACGCAGTCGGCGACGTGCGCGGGCGGGGTTTTTTCGTCGGTGTGGAATTCGTCGCGGATAGATCGACAAAGGAGCCGTTTGCCGCAAAGTACCAGCTGAGCGCACGATTCAATCAGCATGCGCTGGCGCGTGGACTCCTCTGTTATCCCGTCTCCGGCAACGTGGACGGGGTGAACGGAGATGCGGTGATCTTGGCCCCGCCTTATATAGCGACTCGCGCTCAATTGGCCGAGATCACGGAGATCGTGACGGCCTGTACCATTGCCGCCCTCCGCGATATTGGCCATGGGTGATCGGTCGGGGATATCCGAACGACTCATCGCCGAGATGCCCCGGATGACCCCGCGGCTGGCCCGCAGCGCGAGATATCTGGATCATCCGGACTCGGTCGTCGTCTCCTCGATGCGCGAGATCGCGGGACGGCTGGGCGTGGCGCCGACGACGCTGTTGCGCGATCGGGCGCTGCGCTCGTCTCGATTGCGGACAGCCGCGCCACGCCGCTCGCGCCTTGTGCGCGTTCCATACTGTTGTTCGGCGCCGATAGTCCGTCCTTTTTTCCCTCGATCGCACCGGCGGTGGCGATAGTCGAGCTCCTGGGTGCAGCCATGCTGGCGCATGCCGGCAAGAGCGCCGTCAACCGGCTCAGCGCCATCGAGGACGCCCTATATGCCTCGGGTACGTACGCCTCGGCCGACAAACCAGCTTGAGATTTGGATCCCGCCCCCGGGAGGCTATTCCGGATAGCGGTGCCATCCGCCGTGGATGTCCTTGATGTGCCGAAAGCCCGCGGTGCTCGGGCCGACATGGTCGGGGCCGATCGGAACCTTGCCGAAACCTCCGGGAATATCGAGCACGTAGGTCGGCAGACAGAGGCCGGATACGGTCTGTCGCAAGGCGCGCATCAGCGCCTGGCCGGCTTCAATGGGTACCCGGAAGTGCGAGGTGCCCGGTGCGAGGTCCGGATGATGAAGGTAATAGGGCCGAACCTCGAGGGTGACCAGGCGGCGAAACAGCCGTGCGAGAACCGCCGCGTCATCATTCACCCCCCTGAGGAGCACGGTCTGGCTGAGCAGCATCACGCCGGCGTCCCGGAGTCGCGCGAGTGCGGCGACCACGGGATCGGTAAGCTCCTCGGGGTGGTTGACGTGCACGGCGACATATACGGGGAGGGATCTTTTGAGAACTTGCGAGAGCGCTTCATCGATGGATTCCGGGTCGACCACCGGAACGCGGGTGTGGATTCGCAGGATGCGCACGTGCTCGATCGTGCTGAGCCGAGCGAGGATCTCATCGAGGCGTCGGGGCGAGAGAATCAAGGGATCACCGCCCGTCAGGATGACCTCCCAGATCGCCGGTCGAGCCCGCACATACTCGATCGCGGTATCGAGCTCGCCGGCGCGAAACGGCTCGCCGTGGCTGCCGACCATTTCGCGCCGAAAGCAGAATCGGCAATACACCGGGCAGGCGTGCGCGACTTTGAGCAGCACGCGGTCGGGGTAGCGGTGCACGATGCCCTTGACGGGACTGAAAGCGCCATCGCCGATGGGATCGATGAGTTCGTGCGGCAACGCCTGCAGCTCCCGCCGGTCAGGCAGGAATTGGCGCACGAGCGGATCATCGGGGGGACGGTCGCGCAGGAGTGACTGCAGGTAGGGAGTGAGGCGGTAATCGTAGCGCCGGGTGACGGCACGAAAGTCGGCGTCGTCAGCCGATGAGTGAGGAGCGTCGATGGTCATACTCGATCAGGATATCGCTGAACCGGCCCAGATGAAAATCGGCATCGCCCAAGCTCATGTCGATCATGGTCAGCCGCTTGAAGTAGTGGCTGACGATGACATCGTCGACCACGCCCATGGCGCCGTGCAACTGGACCGCCTGTTGTCCGACGAAGCGCGCCGCCTGTCCGATATAGGCTTTGGCGCCCGATATGGCGCGGCCGCGCTTGGCCGCATCGCCCTCCTCGACGTGCACCGCCGCGATGATGGCCATCGAGCGAGTCTGCTCCGCGGCGATGATCATCTCCGCCATGCGATGCTGCAGCACCTGGAAGGCGCCGATGGGCACGCCGAATTGTTTGCGGGTCTTCAGGTAGTTCAGGGTCGCCTCGTTGAGCGCGGTCACGATGCCCAAGGCCTCGGCGCAAAGCGCGGCCACCGCGGACTCCACCGCCCGTCCAATGATGCCGAGGGCCCGGCCCGGCGTGCCGATCACCGCCTCCGCGTGAACGGCATTCAGCTGTAAATCCGCGGCCCTGCCCCCGGACTGCGTGGGATAAGCGAATGTCGTCATGCCCGGCGCGTCGCGCTGCACCAGAAACAGCGACACCCCCTCCGGATCGGACACCGTGCCGGCGCTGCGCGCCGAGACGAGAAAATAATCCGCCGACGGAGCATCGAGCACCACCGCCTTGCGGCCCGACAGCCTCCATCCATCGCCTTCCCGGGCGGCGCTGCAGGCGACGTGCGCGAGATCGTAGCGCCCCGCGGACTCATAGGCGGCAAGGGCCATCTGCAACTTGCCCGCCGCGATCCGCGGCAGCAGCGATTGCTTGACGGGTTCGGCGGCAGCGTCGCGAATCAGCCCGCCGCACAGCACGACCGTGCTCAGGTAGGGCTCGAGCAGCAGTCCTTGTCCGATTTGCTCCATCACCGCCATCACGTCGACGCCATTGCCGCCAAGGCCGCCGAATTCTTCCGGGAAGGGCAGCGCGAGCAAACCGAGTTCCGCGTAGCGCTCCCATGCCTCGGCGGAAAAGCCCAGCGGCGAGCGCGAGAGTGCGCGGCGGTGCTCGAAATCATAATCACGCGAGATGAAGCGCTGCAAAGTGTCCTGCAGCGCCAATTGCTCTTCGGAGTAACGGAAATCCACGGCAACCCTCCGTCAAAGACCCAGGATCAGCTTGGCAATGATGTTCTTCTGGATTTCCGTCGAGCCGGCATAGATCGTGGTCTTTCGCTGGTTGAAATACTGCCCGGACAGGGGCGGCGCATACTCGGGGTAGTGCTCCGCGAACAGCGGCGGCGCGCACCACTCCAGATCCAGCGCCTCGCGCACGTAGGGCAGCGCATCGTGGCCGAGCGCGTGCATTTGAAGCTCGGCCAGCTGCTGAATGATCTCCGACCCCTTGATCTTCAGGATCGAGGCTTCGGGACCCGGTGCTCGCGACTCGCTCGCCTCCGCCGACAGCACCCGCAGGTTCGTGATCTCGAGCGCCATCAACTCGAGCTCCACCTGCGCGATGCGATCGCGAAAGCGCGAATCCTCGATCAGCGGCCGGCCGTTCGTCATCTGGGCGGCGGCGATTGTCTTCAGGCGCTTTAGGTTCCGCTTGCAGTGACCGATGCCGGCATTGCCCGTGCGCTCGTGCCCCAGCAGAAATTTGGCATAGGTCCAGCCCTTGTTCTCTTCCCCGACCAGATTCTCGACCGGGACCTTCACGTTGTCGAAGAAGATGTCGTTGATCTCATGCTCCCCTTCCACCGTGATGATCGGCCGAACGCTCACCCCCGGGGTCTTCATGTCGATCAGCAGGAAAGAAATGCCCTGCTGCGGACGTGCTTCGCTGCTGGTGCGCGCCAGGCAGAAGATCCAATCGGCGTGCTGGCCCAAGGTGTTCCAGGTCTTTTGCCCGCTGACCAGATAATGATCGGCCCGGCGCTCCGCGGTGGTCCGCAGCGAGGCGAGATCCGAGCCGGAGCCGGGCTCGGAATATCCCTGGCACCACCAGTCTTCGCCCGAAATGATTCGCGGCAAAAAATAGCTCTGCTGCGCGCCGCTCCCGAACGCCATCAGCACCGGAGCCACCATTCGCAACGAGAAAGGCAGCTGCGGCGGCGCACCTGCGGCCGCCGCCTCCTCCTCGAAAATATGCTGCTGAACGATGCTCCATCCGGCGCCGCCGAAGCGCGTCGGCCACATTCCCGCGCCCCACCCGCGCCGGTGGAGAATTTTCTGCCAGCGCACCAGATCATCCTTGCCCAAGCGCCTGCCCAGATTCACCTTGTCGCGAATCCCGGCCGGCAGCTCGGCCGCCAAAAAGGCGCGCACGTCGGCGCGAAACGACTCTTCTTCCGGGGTGTAGCTCAGATCCATGGCAGTTCCAGCGTTATTCGATCATCACGACGACTTTGCCGCGCACATCGCGCGTACCCAACCTGCCGATCGCCTCGCCGGCGCGATGCAGCGGAAAGCGCTCGGTGATCGCGGGTTTGATGCGCCCTGCACGATACAGCGCCATCAGCGCCGATACGTTGGCGGCATGCTGCGAGGGCGAGCGATTCGTGAACTCGCCCCAGTAGACGCCGATCACCTCACAGCTCTTGAGCAGCGCCAAATTGAGCGGCAGCTTCGGAATACCCGCGGTGAACCCCACCACGAGGTGTCGCCCCTGCCAGCCGATGGCGCGCAGCGCGGCTTCCGTATAGTCGCCGCCTACCGGGTCGTAAATCACCTGCGCGCCCTCGCCCCCGCAGGCGGCTTTGAACCGCTCGGTGAGAGCGCGCGACGCGTTCTTGTCGAGCGGCCCCGCCGGATACTGCACTGCCTCGTCGGCACCGCGATCGCGCGCCAATGCGAGCTTGTCGGCGCTCGATGCCGCCGCCACGACGCGTGCACCCCAGGCCTTGCCCAACTCCACGGCCGCGAGCCCGACCCCGCCTCCGGCTCCGAGCACGAGAAGAGTCTCTCCGGCGCGCAGCTGTGCGCGATCCTGGAGTGCATGTTGGGACGTTCCGTAGGTGAGCAGCAGGGCGGCGGCCTCGTCAAAGGGCATGGAGTCCGGAATCCTCCAGCAGTTTGCCGCCGGCCCCGCGGCCTGTTGCGCCATGCCGCCCCGCACCGGGCTCATCAGCACCCGGTCGCCGGGCCGTAATTTCTCGACCCCCTCGCCGATCGCGTCGATGACTCCGGCAACTTCGCCGCCGGGTATGAACGGCCGCGGCGGCTTGACCTGGTACAGATCCTGAATGATCAGCAAATCGGGGAAGTTGACGCCGCAGGCGCGAACCGCCACTCGCACCTCCCCCGGACCGACCGCAGGCTCGGGTACCTCCTCGAGAACGAGGGTATCGGGGCCTCCGGGCTGGTGGCTGCGCAGCGCCTTCATGACTGCGCAGCTCGATCGAGCGTCGCGGCGCTTTCGCGGTCTTGCAGCTCGCGCCACTGAATCTTGCCGCTGCCGGATTTTGGCAGCGCCTCGACGAACGCGACGATCCGCGGCACCTTGTAGGCGGCCATGATGCCGCGGCACCAATCGATGAGCGCCTGTTCGCCGATCCGGCCGCGCCAATCGGGGCGCAGGACCACCAGAGCCTTGACGGTCTCGCCGCGGTGGGCATCGCTTGCGCCGATGACGCAGGCCTCGAGGACGGCGGGATGGCCATACATCAGGGATTCGACCTCGCTCGGCCACACCTTGAATCCGGAGGCATTGATCATGCGCTTGAGGCGGTCGACCATGAAAAAATAGCCGTCCTCGTCCACCCGGCCGAGATCCCCGGTGCGCAGAAAGCGCTTGCCGTCGATCTCGAGAAAGGCCTGAGCGCTCTGTTCGGGTTTGTTCCAATAACCCAAGAACACCTGCGGACCATGCGTGACGATCTCACCGACCTCGCCCGCCGGGAGCTCCGCCAACGTGTGCGGATCGATCACGCGCGAGTCCACGCCGTAAATTGGAATCCCCAGGCATTGCGGCTTCGCGCGGCCGAGGGGATTGAGGTGCGTGGCCGCCATGGTCTCCGTGAGTCCGTAGCCCTCGTAAAAGGTGATGCCCCGATCCTTGAGCCGCTGCGCGACGCTCGCCGGCATGGCGGCACCCCCCCCGCTGAGTTTGCGGATCGAGGACAGGTCGTAGCGCTCGATGTCCGGATTCATGAAAAAATCCTGGATCATGGTCGGAACGGCGGTCCAGCTCGCGACCCGATAGCGCTGCACGCATTCGGCCGCGACCGCCCGGTCCCAGCGCGGCAACAGCACCACCGTGTTGCCGGTGTACAGCGGGCCGTTCATGCCGCCCTGCATGCCGGTCACGTGGAAGAACGGCGCCACGGCCAGCAGCGTCATCTCCGGCTGTACCGCGAACCAGTGCATGCCGGCCACGAGCGTATGCATGGTGGTGCGGTGGGTGTGCATGCAGCCCTTGGCCTCGCCCGTCGTGCCGGAGGTATACGGCATGACGCACAGATCATCGGGCCCGGCGGTCGACGGGCCCGCCGACGAGCCGCTCCTCAGCACATCGCGCCAGAGCGTGACCCCGGATCGCGAGATGTTCGCGCGCGGCGCGGAAATGAACTCCGGCACCGGCAGGTCGGTGGGACTTTTCAAATAGTCCGAGTACGCGGCGACGATCACGTGCTTGATATCAGCCCCGCCGATCAAAGGCTCGATGCGCGGATACAGCTCCTGCGAGACGACGACGGTATTGGCGCCGGAGTCCTTCGCACAGCGCAGAAATTCCTGGGTGAGATACATGGGGTTGAGCGGCACCACGACCGCGTCCGCACGCAGGATTCCGTAGTAGGCGATGACGAATTGCGGGCTGTTCTGCATGAACAGGAGCACCCGGTCGCCCTTTCCGATGCCGCATCGCTCCTGCAGATACCCCGCCAGGCGTTCGGCCTCATCGAACACTTCGGCGAAGGTGATCAACGTATCGTAGAACACGAGGCTGGGCTTGGCCGGATGGCGGCGCGCCGCGACCTCGAGGTTGTAGAACACCGTGGTGGCCGGTGCGTCGAGGTGACGCATCGCATGGTCCGGCCAGAACTTCAAATGTTGGTCCGACATGAAATGCCCTTGAATCCGCCGCCTCGGTCATTATGCGCTGCGCGGCGATCGCAATGCATCCCGTCAGAACTTCGTGCGCAAGGTGATTCCGAAGGTTCGCGGATCGCCGAGGAAGGCATCGATCTGCTCGTATTGAAACGGCGCGTCGAACGCGACCTGGTAGTACAGCTTGTCGGTGAGGTTGTTGCCCCAGAATTCGACGGTCCATTTGCCGTCCGGAGCGCCCAGACCGAGCCGCGCGCTCAATAACCCATAGGCGCCTTGCAGTTTCCGCGGATCGAGATCCGAGCCGGTGTTGTACGAGGAGCTGTATTTGTCGTTGACGTTCGCATGAAATTGCAGCGAACCCGAGAGCGGCACCGTATAGGTCGCCGACGCGACGCCGGACCAGAGCGGCGCAAACGACAGCCGGTTGTTGAGGCGGTCGAGGTTGGTCGCCTGATTGGGCGCGAACAGCGGCTGGGATTCGCCGAACTCGGTGATATTGGTAAAGGCATAGACCACGCCGCTCGAGAGCGTCAAACCCGACAGCGGAGTCGCCCAATCCGTATTGATCTCGGCGCCCTTGGATTCGACCCGGCGCACCGAGCTCACCACGAATTGAAGCCCCGTATAGGTGTTCAGCTGGAAATTCGTGTATTGCTGATCGAACACCGCGGCATTCAGGCGCACGGTCCGGTCCGCCAATTCGCTCTTCAAACCGAGCTCGTACGACTCCACCGATTCGCGCGGGAACTCGGTGTCGAAGTTCGGCGCCACCCCCGTCAACCCCGCCGTGACGCGCGCCAGATTGAAGCCGCCCGCCTTGTATCCGTTGGCCCAGGACAGATAGCCCATCACTTCGTCGGTGAAGTGATAGGCAAGCTTGACGGTGCCCTCCACATTGCCCTCGCTCAACGACTGGGCCGTCGACTTGCCGGCAAAGAACGGATTGAAGGGGGTCGCGCATCCCAGGGCGATGAGGAATTGATTTTCGGGGCTGGCGAGATCCCCGACGATTGCCGGGTTCGCGAGCAATTGGCCGCACGCCGAGCCGCCATCCGGACTGACGTAATTGGAATCGTCCGTCTTCTTCGTGGACGTGAATCGCACGCCGCCGGTCAGATCCAATTGCTGCGTGATGCTGTAGGTCTCGTTGGTGAAGAAGGCGTAGCTCTTGGAGTTCTCGCGGTACCAATCGGCTTCGCCGGACACCCCCGGAATGAAGAGGCTGCCGGGAGGCTTGCCGGTGAGCTCCGTGGTGAGGAGAAAGTTGGGCGGTCCCACCGCGGCCGAGGAGACGCCGCTCAGATACAGATCGAAATCATTGCCGGCATAGATGGCCGTGTTCGAGACCAGCAGTTCGTTCGAGAAGAATCCGCCCACCAACCAATCGAGCGGTCCCTCTTTGCCGGCCAAACGCAGTTCCTGGCTGACCTGCTTGAAGTCGACCAGATTGCCCTCGTTGGCGGGCTCTTGAACGAGATCGACGGCGGTGTAATCGACATCGTTGCCGGCGATGAGCGTGTTGTCGCGCCAGGCCGAAATCGAGGTGAGCTTGCCAAACCCCAAATCCCAGTCGAGCTGACCGGAAATTCCCATATCCCGAATACGCTGCGTGATCGGCTGGTTGGCCCAGGCATCGCGGGCGGCGAGATTCAGCGGAGGACTCGCAATCCCGGTGTAGCCGATGGTGCCGCCGAGTGCCGGGACCGACGCCAGCGCATTGATGACGCCGTAAAAAGGACCGTCGGCCGTTTGAATGGCGCCGCAGCACGACTCGTTGCGTTTCGAATAATCGCCAATCACCAGCAAGCTGACGTTCTCGCTCGGCGTGAGCAGATACTGGCCCCGCATGGTGTACACGTTGCGGTTATCGGTGTTGTTCTCGGTGTTGGGACCGGCGCCGGTATCGACATTGAGGAACCCGTCGCGCCTCTGGTATCCCGCATAAAATCGCCCCGCGGAGATCGGCCCCAAGGCTCCGGTGACCGAGGCGGAGACCTCGCGGTCGTTGTAGTTGCCGCCGGTCACCTCGGCGGTCACGCCGAAGGTATTCGAGGGCCGTTTGGTCACGACATTGATGACGCCGGCGTCGTTGTTCTTGCCGAACAGTTCGCCTTGAGGGCCTTCGAGGACTTCGATCCGGTCGATCTCCCCCAAGTCGCCGAATCCCACTCCGTTGCGGGCCCGATACACTCCGTCGATGATCACGCCGACGGAGGATTCCAGGCCCGGATTGTCGCCGACCGTGCCGATACCGCGAATGCGCGCGGTGGTCACGTTCTCCGAGGTGGTGGAGGTCACGGTCACCCCGGGGGTCAAGACCTGCAGATTCTTGATGTCCTTGACACCGGCGTCCTGGAGCTCCTGGCCGGACAGCGCCATGACGGAAACCGGTACGTCCTGGATGTTCTCCTGGCGTTTCTGGGCGGTGACGATGATCTCGGTCAGGGTGGGCTGGGTTGGAGTGTCTGCCGCCCGCACATTTCCCGCCAAAGTGGCTGAAATCGTTAGCATTCCTGCGGTACAGCGGCGCCAGGCGCCGATTCGGGTCGATTGATTCTGCCCTGCGATTTTTGTTTTCAAAGGCATGTTGATCCATCCTCCGGCGACATCTATGTGCGTCTTCGCCGCGGCACTCCCCGTCCGGCCGCTCCGGCTTCGCGTCCCAGGCATCGGGAAACCGTTATCCTCCCCGGCGCATCTCCCCGGCAAACGCCTGGAGGGAGCTTACGGAAAACCACTAGTCGCGCAGCACCGCGGACGCCAACGTGTTGACCCTGGACGCCAAAAATATCCCGCGTCGTGCCGGCGCAACGGGGCGCCGGCGGCCGGCATTCGCACGAATGCGATCGACGGCCCCCGCCTTTGGAGCTAAGCTCGAGCCTCACCCTTGAGGCTGGAAAGGGAGGTCGGGCAGCAATGCGGACACATACCGCAATCGGCCAGAATTCGATCTTGGGGAGTTACGTGAAAGCCGTGGGCCGGGCGCTGGATGCCGCGGGCTGTGACGGCACCGCCCTTCTCGCCCAGGCCGGATTCGATCTAAAGGATCTGGAGGGACCGGATACCCGGTGCCCCTTGACCAATACCGGACACCTATGGCGCATCGCGGTGGCCGCCACCGGGGATCCGGCCATCGGCATCAAGGTCGCCAATCACTACAAGCACACCACCTTTCACGCCCTGGGCTACGGCACGAGCGCGAGTTCGTCGCTGAAGGAGGCCTTCGAGCGCGTGCAGCGATATTGTCACGTGGTCAGTGATGCCGTCGATTATCAGTTCTACCGGCGCGGCTCGGAGTATCACTTCATCATCGAGCCGGCCGTGGAGATCGCCGCCGAAGCGATCGATGCCTTGGTGAGCACCTACCTACGCATGTGCCGCTCTTTGATCGGGAGCCATTTTTCGCCGCTGTCGATAGAATTGCGGCGCGAGCGGCCGGCGATCACCGACGACTACGAGCGCTTGTGGCGGGCCCCGCTGCAATTCGGCGCGGAACAAAACCGACTGATTTTCGACAGCGACAGCATCGAGCGGCTCTTGGATACCGGCAACCCCGAGCTCGCGCACCAGAGCGATGCCATCTCCAGCCGATACCTGGCACGCATCGAGCGCCACAACACCGTGGCACGCGTACGCGAAGTCCTGACCCAGCGGATGCAGGACCGCGAGCCCTCGCAAGAGGAAGTCGCCGAAATCCTCAACGTCAGCCCACGCACTTTGCAGCGCAAGCTCGGCGACAGCGGCACCACCTTCAAGGAACTGCTGGACGAGACCCGACAGGCGCTGGCACTCGCCTACCTGAGCGCGCCCCAGCACAGCGTCAACGAAATCACCTATCTTTTGGGCTTTTCCTGCAGCAGCAGCTTCACTCGCGCGTTTCGCCGCTGGACCGGATTGTCGCCCTCGGATTGGCGCGCGCGCAGCGCCACCAACTACATTCGCACCCGGCCGGAATCGCAATCGGTCTGAGTTCGATCACGCTGCCGCGCGCGTGCGCTCGGCGGCGACCGATTGTCGAGCCCGGACACATGAGCGTAGGCTTGCGCAAACCCAGGAGAGCCGCCCGATGGATTTCGCACACTCCGAACGCACCCGATCGCTCATGGAACGTCTGTCCGGATTCATGCGGGACGAAGTGGCGCCGGCGGAAGCCGAGTACGCCGCCGCGCTCGGCGGCGGATCCGACTGGCGCCGCTGGCGGCAACCGGCGGTGATGGAGACGCTCAAATCCAAGGCCAAGCAGGCGGGACTCTGGAACCTGTTTCTGCCGGATGCCGAGCTCGGTGCCGGCCTTGCCAATGTCGACTATGCGCCGCTGGCCGAGATCATGGGCCACTCGTTCATCGCCTCCGAAGCGTTCAACTGCAGCGCGCCGGATACCGGCAACATGGAGGTGCTCGTTCGCTATGGCTCCGATGCGCAGAAGTCGCGCTGGCTGACACCGTTGCTCGCCGGAGAGATCCGTTCGGCGTTTTGCATGACCGAGCCGGATGTCGCTTCCTCCGATGCGACCAATATGCGCGCGACCGCCGCGATCAGCGGCGGCGAGGTCGTGCTCAATGGCCGCAAATGGTGGTCCACCGGCATCGGCCACCCGCATTGCCGGGTCGTGATATTCATGGGCTTGAGCGATCCGGAGGCTGCGCCCCATCAGCGCCACTCCATGGTGCTCTGCCCCCTCGATGCGCCCGGGGTCAAGATCGAACGCATGCTCCCGGCGTTCCATGACTTCGACGAACCCGCCGGCCACGGCGAGGTCAGTTTCACCAACGTTCGGCTGCCCGTCGATCACGTCATCTTGGGTGTCGGACGCGGATTCGAGATCGCGCAGGGCCGCCTCGGCCCCGGTCGAATCCATCACTGCATGCGCGCCATCGGCGCCGCCGAGCGCGCACTCGCCCTGCTCTGCGCGCGTGCCACGCGGCGCACGGCCTTCGGCAAACCGCTGATTCAGCTCGGCGGCAATGCGGATATCGTGGCGGATCTGCGCATCGCGATCGAGCAGGCGAGGCTCCTGACATTGAGGGCGGCCTGGCTCATCGATACCCGCGGAGTCAAGGCCGCGATGAGCGCAATCTCGCAGATCAAAGTGATCGCGCCCGCCGTCGCGCAGAAGGCGGCCGATGCCGCCATCCAGATTCACGGCGGCGCGGGCGTGTCCGCCGATTTTCCGCTGGCCGCTCTGTACGGCCATATCCGTGTGCTGCGTCTCGCCGACGGTCCCGACGAAGTGCACCGCGGGTTGATCGCCAAGCTGGAATTGAAGGCGCAACAGGCGGCGGCGGGCACCGCACCCGCATGACCGCCCGCCTGGATCAGGCATGCGAGGTTCGTGACGAGGACCGCCTTGAGACCGGCAGCATCGACGCCTTTCTCAAGCAACACCTGTCGGGCCTGAAAGGCCCGCCGGCCATTCTGCAATTTCCGGGCGGCGCCTCCAACCTCACCTATCTCATCCGTTACGGAGAGCGCGAACTGGTGCTGCGCAAGCCGCCGGTCGGCGTCAAGGCAAAGTCGGCGCACGACATGCTGCGCGAGGCACGCATCATGGCGGCGTTGAAACCGCACTATCCGTTCGTGCCGACCGTTCTGATCAGTTGCGACGACCCGGCCGTGCTCGGCAGCGATTTCTATGTGATGGAGCGATTGCGCGGCATCATCCTGCGCCAGGATCTGCCCGCCGGGCTCGATTTGGACACGGTCGCCGTCCGTCAGCTATGTCTCGATTTCATCGACCGGCTGATAGAGCTGCATCACATCGATGTGTCGCATCCGCAGGTCGCGGCCATCGGCAAAGGCGAGGGTTATATCGCGCGCCAGGTGACCGGCTGGAGCCAGCGCTGGCTTCAGGCGCTCGCCACGGACACGGATCCCGTCGAAGATGTGATGGGATGGCTCGCGAAAAAGCAGCCCGCCGGCGAGAACGCCATCTGCGTGATCCACAACGACTACCGCTTCGACAACGTGGTGCTCGACGCCGCCCATCCGCTCGAGATCGTCGGCGTGCTCGATTGGGAGATGACCACGCTCGGCGATCCGCTGATGGATCTGGGCGGCTCGCTGGCTTACTGGGTACAAGCCGACGATGACGCCATGTTCCACTCGTTGCGTCGCCAGCCGTCTCACGTGCCGGGCATGCTGACTCGCCGCGAGATCGTGGACTACTATGGCGAACGGACCGGCTGGAGCGTGGAGAATTTCGATTTCTACGAAGTCTTCGGCCTGTTTCGGTTGATGGTGATCCTCCAGCAGATCTACCGCCGCTTCCTGCTCGGTCAGACCACCAATCCACGATTCGCCGACTTCGGCGACGCTGCCGCCTACCTCGGCCGGCGATGCCGCAATCTCATCGGCGCCTCGACTCTCTAGAGCGCAACGCCATGCCCGACCTGTCCGCTCAGCGTGTCCCCGGCAAGAAGGCCCTGATCACCGGTGCGGCCGGCGGCCTTGGCGCCGCGACCGCGCGCATGCTCGCGCGCCATGGCGCAAAGGTTTTCCTCACCGACCTCGATGAAGCGAAAGCGAGCGCGCTGGCCGCCACCATCAATGCAGAGCTGAACGCCCGGATGGCGTGGTCCGCAGTACAAGACGTCGGCATCGAAACGGCCTGGCAAGGCGTATTGAGCGCCGCCGCCGGCGCCATGGGGGGACTGTCGGTGCTGGTCAACAACGCCGGCATCGGTGCGCTCGGCGGGGTGGAAAGTCTCGAGCGGAAGGAGTGGCAGCGCGTGATGAACGTCAATGTCGATGCCGTCTATTACGCCTGCAAATATGCGTTGCCGTTGCTGCGCGCGAATCAGCCCGCCTCGATCATCAACATATCCTCGCTCGCCGCATTCAAGATCGACCCCGCTTATACCGTATACAATACCGCCAAGGCGGCGGTCGCGGCGCTCACCAAATCGGTGGCGATCGATTGCGCGCGTCAGAAGATCGACGTGCGCTGCAATTCGGTCCACCCCGCGTTCATACGCACCGGCATCGTCGAATATCTTTTCGAGCAGCTGGGCGAGGCGGAAGCCTTGCGCAAACTGACGCGTGGTATTCCGATGAAGCGCCTCGGCGAGGTCGATGACGTGGCATATGCCGTGCTGTACCTCGCCTCGGACGAGAGCCGCTTCATCACCGCCGCGGAATTGCGCATCGATGGCGGAGCCTCGGCGGTTTGAGCCTGCATCAACGGAGATTTCCCGTGATCAATCGACAGCTCTGCCTCAAACATCGCCCCGAAGGAGCGGTGGAGCGGGAGGATTTCGACCTGGTCGAGCACCCGCTCCGCGAGTTGCAGCCCGGTGAGGCATTGGTGCGCGTGTTGTATATCTCCATGGACCCGACCAACCGCGTCTGGATGCGGGACATTCCCCAATACATGCCGCCGGTCGCGATCGGAGAGGTGATGCGTGCGGGCGGCATCGGCCGCATCGTTCAATCGCGCTCCTCGCACTTTCACGAGGGCGACCTGGTGCACGGGTTCGTCGGTTGGCAGGATTACCTCGTGATCCACGAGAGCGCCGCCGCGGCGTATCCACGGCTGCCTGCCGATCCCGGCATTCCGCTGCCGCGGCTGCTCGGCGCCTGCGGAACCAGCGGCATGACCGCGTACTACGCGCTGACCGAGATTGCCCCCGTTGAAGCGGGCGAGACCCTGGTGGTGTCCGCGGCCGCCGGGTCGGTCGGGTCCGTTGCCGGACAAATCGGCAAGATCATGGGTGCGCGTGTGGTCGGTATCGCCGGCGGCGTGGAGAAATGCCGGTACCTGGTCGATCGACTCGGCTTCGACGCCGCAGTCGACTACAAGGCGAACGACTGGAAGCGGGCATTGAAGGATGCGACGCCGAACGGCGTGCACGTGAACTTCGAGAATGTGGGCGGCGAGATCATGAAGGCGGTTCTGGCGCGCATGGTGCCGGGCGGCCGGGTGGCGATGTGCGGCTTGATCTCCGGCTATGCGGGCGATTCCAAACCCAGCGACGATTTCAGCGTGATCATCGTCAAACGCCTGGTGGTACGCGGCTTTCTGGTGTTCGATTACAAGAACACCGCGCACGCCCTGCAGGCGCTCGGCGGCTGGGTTCGAGAAGGCCGGCTGAAAGCCGACGAGACCGTCGTGGACGGCCTGGAAAATGCCCCCCTCGTGCTCAATCGGCTGTTCAACGGTTCGCACACGGGCAAACTGGTATTGCGCGTCGAGCCGCAGGCGTAGCGTACCGAGGAGAATGCTCTCGCCCATCACCTCGGCTCATCGGTGGCTTGCTTGGGATCACGACCGCGATATCACGGGCTCGACGATCGGGAAGTCGCGCCGATACGGCGCACCCGTCTCGCCCAGATCCAGCTCGCGGGCGACGCGGTGGCCGCTATGGATCGCATGGACGATGGCGCCGGGCGCAAGCGCGTCGCCCGCACGCTCGATCGAGCGGATGCCGGCGGCGGCGACCTCCCCTGCGCGCTCTTCGAGCGCCGCCACGAGCTCGCCGCGAGGCGATCGCAAGCCGACGATCACGATCGAGCGGCACGCGAGCCGCCGCTCCTCCCCGGTGAACACATGCTTGAGTACGGCCGTGTCACCGTCGAACGCCGTAAGAACGTGCAGGGTGGTTACGCAGACCCGGCGCTGCGCAAGCGCGCGATGCACGAGCGGCAACTCATTGGTCATGATGGTCCACGCGGATGCGTGCCCGGCGGGCGTCGCGTAGGAGACCGCGACTCCCTGGCCGGCCAGGTGCTCGGTCAACACGCCGCCCATGTAGTAGTTGTCGAAGTCGAATATCAGCGTCGGCCCCTCCGGCAGACGGCCTTGAGCCAGGTCGTCCGGTGTGAAGACTCGAGGATGATCGAGATGACCCACCGGGATTTCCATCGGGGCATAGAGCATCCGAGTCCATGCCGCCCCCGTCGCGACGACCACGCGATCCGGAGCGAGTTCGAGGATCTCATCGACGCCGACCGGGCTGCCGAGAAACATCTCGACGTTGCTCATGATGTTCAACCGGCCGAGCCGATAGTCGAGCACGCGTCCCCAAGTCGAGAGACCGGGCAACCGGGTCTCGAAGGCAAGCCGGCCGCCGAAGGCCCCGCCCGCCTCGACCAGCGTCACGTGATGGCCGCGCCGACCCAAGGTGAGCGCACATTCGAGGCCGGCCGGTCCGCCGCCCACGACGAGGATGCGTTCCTCCCGGGCGGCGCGCTCGATATGTTCCGGATGCCAGCCGCGCCGCCACTCCTCCCCGGCGGTCGGATTCTGCGTGCAGCGAACCGGCACGCCATCGTGCCAGCTCGATATGCAGATGTTGCAGCCGATGCACTCGCGAATCTCATCGACCCGCCCCTCCTTGATCTTGCGAGGAAGGAACGGATCCGCGATCGATGGACGCGCGCCCCCGATGAGATCGAGGATACCGCGCCTGATCTGCGAAACCATCGTGTCCGGCGAGGTGAAGCGGCCGACGCCGACAACCGGCTTGTTCGTCAGGCGCTTGACGAAATCGATCACGGGCTCGTGGCTGCCCTCCCCGGTGAAGCGCGAGGCCGAGCAGTCGGTCGGACTCGAGTCCATCTTCACGTCGAATAGATCCGGCAAGTCGGCGAGCAGCGAAATCACTTCGTGGGCCTCGGACTCCTGATTGCGGCCGGGCCGTGCCCGCAACTCCTCGAGGCTGATTCGCAACGCAACCGCACAATCCTTGCCGACGGCATCGCGGGTGGCCTCGATCATCTCGCGCACGAAGCGCACGCGGTTCTCGATCGGACCCCCATAGGCGTCGACCCGGTGGTTGTATTCGGGGAGCAGGAATTCGTATCCGAGATATCCCATGCCCGCATACACGTAGACGATGTCGAATCCGGCCGAGCGTGCCCTGCGCGCGGCATCGGCCTGCCATTTGAGTACGGCGCGAAAATCGCTTCGGTCCATCGTCTTCGGCCGCAAATTGCCCATGAAGCCGACATGCGTCGCCATCCAGGGTATGCCGGAGGGAGAGAGCGGCGGCAACCGGCTCGCGCGGTTCATGACCGAAGCGCCCCCGTGCCACAGCTCGACCCCGGCGAGTGCGCCATGACGGTGTACCGCCTCGGTCATGAGGGCGTGAGCACGGACGTCGTGCTCATCCCACATCGAGGCGAAGGGAAGCGGCGCGTCGTCCGAACTCGGATCGATCGAGCAGGCGCCGGTGCAGATGACACCCCAGCCTCCCTCGGCCTTCGTTTCGCGGAAAGCGGCCCGAACGCGAGGCAGAGCGTTGGTCATGCCGCTCGCGTGAGGCACCTGGTAGAAGCGGTTGGGAGCAGTGACCGGTCCGATTTTTACCGGCTCGAACAGAACGGCATAGCGCGAGTCTTGCGTCAATCAGCATACCTCGCTTCAGCGATGCTTAAACCGCGAGAGCAGTTGTATTGCGGATAACTATACGTTCGTATAAGACGGCAGTCAACGCGGACTTGAGCGGCAGCGCGTGGGCGTCAGGCGTAAGCGCCGCGCCGCACGCCTTCGATCCACATCCGGCAGATCGACACACCTTCCGCGGCGCGAAAAGCCGACGGATTGAGGCACCAAGCGAGCCACAGACCGTCGAGCAGCGCCGTGAAGCCGATTGCAGTCAACTTCACATCGCGGACCCGAAGCTTCTCGGCCGCGATGAGCTCGCCGAGGAGTCCTTCGACCATCGCGATATACAAGGAATATTCACGCTTCTGTGCGCTGCCCATGCGCCGCGAATGTAGGATCAATCCCCAGAATACGACCCACACGCTCAGCACCTCGCGATCGAGCATCAAGCCGGAGAAGGAAGCGTCTATGAAGGCCTCGAGCCTTGCCTGGGGATTTGGCTCGGCCCGGTCGACCGCTGCGCCGATGGCATGAAAAAACGCGTCCGTGGTCATGCCGAAGGCGTAGGCGATGAGATCCTCGAAGTCGTGAAAATAATAGCGGATCAGTCCGAGCGACACGCCCGCCTCGGCAGCTACCTGGCGAACCGAGATGCCGGCCGTGCCGCTCTTCAAGATGCACCTCAAGACCGCCTCGCCGAGATGACGGCGCCGGTCGGCCGCCGATTCCCGACGCGCAGGCCGGTCCCGGCCCTTGGCGGATTTAGCCGCCGATTTGCGCTTATTCAAGTTGTCTCATCCAGGTTTCGTGAAATTTACTATACTACCGTATAGCCCGTCGAAGGGAGTTGCACCCTGAAAGCCAAGAAAACCAGCCGCACCCGCAAATCCGCAACGACGAAGCGCGCTCGCGGCAAGCTCGCCCCCGGAGCCATCGCCCGCGGATTGGATGCTGCCGATGTCGTCATCGCGCCGGACAATGCCGAAATCGCCGACGTGGTCGCGCTGATCAGAGACGCCGGAGGCGCCCTCATCGGGGGCTATCGGGATCCCTTGGGAGGCCGGCCGCTCGTCCTCGCCTCATTGCCTCTGAGTGCGGTGCAGCCCACCCCGTTCCAGCGCGATCTATCGCCCACCCACGCGAAACGATTGGCGACAAAGATCGACGAGACCGCCGCTTTCTTGGATCCGCTGATCGTCGTGCGCGGCGACGACGGCCGATTGTGGACGCCCAATGGCCGTCACCGGCTGGCTGCGGGCAAGGTCCTGGGACTGAAGCAAATTACCGCGCTCATCTCGCCGGACGAGACGCTGGCCTATCGCATCCTCGCCCTCAACACGGAGAAAGCGCACAACCTGCGTGACCGGAGCCTCGAAGTCATTCGGATGGCCAGAAGCCTCGCGAAGCGTCACCCGGCCTCCAAGGAGGCGCAGTACGCCGCGGAATTCGAATCCGCCGAATTGCTGACGCTCGGAATCGTGTATGAAAAATCATCACGCTTCGCGGGCGGCGCCTATAGCTCCTTTCTCAAAAAAGTGGACCGCTTCAGCGAGCGCACACTCGCCGCGAGTTTACGCGAGCGCGAGGGTTTCGCATCGCGGTTGTTGACAATCGACGATCAAGCCAAGCGCATCATTCAGGCGCTGCAGAAGCGGGGTTTCAAGTCGCCCTACCTGCGCAATTATGTCGTCGCGCGCATCAATCCCGTGCGTTTTCATAAATCCAAGAAAGGCGATCATCGGCCTCCCATGCCGTTGGCCCAGGCGCTGACGCGGATGGCGGCTGCCGCTAAAAAATTCAATGTCGAATCGGTGTCGAGCTCGGATCTTGCCTGGGTGGCGGTAGGCGCAGGCGCACGAGAGTAGCTCACGCGAGCCGCAGGCCTGCGATAGGCCAACTCTATTGCATTCATCCAATCAATTGATTGGGAAGGGCTCGAGAGATGGGGCACCCTATGCCTCACTCGATTCCCCATCTGCACCTACGCAAGGAGATTTATCATGATTTCAGTCAAGCCGAGCAAGTCACTGGTTGGTCTGTTGGCTGCGGCGGGAGTGCTGCTGCACGCCGGTGGCGCGCTCGCTGCGGATCTTGGCGGGGACGCTCAGCAGCAGGCCGCCGATCTTCTGTCCGGAAACGGCGGACGAGCAGCTCAAACAGTTGCTGTGGTTTCAGTCGCACACACGGATGAGTTTCGCGGTGATGCTCAGGACCTGGCACGCCAGCTCATCTTGGGCGAGCCGACCGTCGGCGGCGACGCGAATCAGGTCGTCGATGCCCACGTAAACGCGAGTTCGGTACCGGGGCTGCGCCAAGTCGCGCTGGATCCTCAAGAGTCGGCACGGATGTTCCTCGCCCGGGGCGCCTGAACTCCGCAGCTCGATGAAGTCCGGCAAAGGCGCGTCGTCGACATAACCGCCGTCGACCTCGTTGCCGGACTCGCCCACGCCGGTGCCGTACACAGCCCTGGCAGGCTTCATAGACGAGATCGATGTATGAACAATGTCACTTTTTTGCTGCAGCGCGCGCGGTTGGCCCTCCAGGAGTTCGGGCCGTCGATGGCGCTGCTCATGCTCCCCGGCGGCTATCTCGTCGCGCTGACCGGATGGATCCATCGGCGTTGGCGGCTCGAATCAGGCCGTGGACTGTCGCGCCGGCAATGAATCATCCGCGCCGGCAATGAATCATCGGGCCGCGCCCAGACCTTGAACATAATCGCTTCGGTAGCTTCGAGTCCGTTCCAATTCGCGCCGAGAGCGGCGTGGGCCTCTTGCTCGATTCGGCATTCGCTGGCATGTTTTCGGGACGCAATGCAGGATGTGAAAAAGGCAGCTCATGTCGAAGAATGAACGCGCTCGAGAACCGACCGAAGTGCCGTCGACCCGGCCGGATCGTGATCCGCCGCCTCTCAGCGAGAAACTCATCGAGCAATTTCACCACGCGGTCAACCGGGCTCGACGGAAGCGCACATCCGCGGCGCGTGGTCCCACCGGCCGTTGAGCCGACCACCCCGGGGCTACGGCGTCCCCGCGCCACCCACTGTTTGTTCCTCGAGGGTATCGAGCGCCTCGGGCATCGCGTCCAGCCGCTCTTTCGAAATGGGCCGGCCACTCACGTCCGAGAGGCCGTAGGTCCCCTCCTCGATTTTTGCCAATGCCCGTTCCACCTGAGCCAAGCGGCGCAGTTCGTGCGCTACCAGTGTCCCTTGCACCTCGAGCATTGAAAGCTTCTGAGCATCCTCCTCCGATTCAAACGCCTCGTCCTGAGTCTGGGAGCTGATCTCCCGCTCTTCAGCCTCGCCGCTACGCGTGGCGCCCGCCAATTCTTGGCGAAGTTTCATCAGTCGCCGGCGTTGCTTTTGCATGAACGACTGATCGAATCGTGGTGAAGCCGGATTCATGAGTCGCTCCTCGCTGGGATAGCTCGTGGACGCTCAGTATATTCGAACGACTCCTGCGCGCCCCATTGATGGGCTTCGCCAGCAGGTAGCGATCGCCCAGCCAGGCAACCGCTCTTGCAATGGCCGGACTGTAGTTCGCCACCGGCAGCGATGGGGACGTCTCTCTACGATCGTCAATCATGTGAGTACCCTCCTCTTAAGAAATTCCGCCCAGGCAAAAGGCCCGGTGATTCATGGCCGGCGCGACAGTGCGCGGCCGGACTCGAGCCGCCAACGCCGATGGATCCAGCCGGTCAGCGCGACGAGATAGCCGCCGGGGAGCGTGAGCAGCGCCATCGACGGCCCGAACTCCTGGAGGGCCAACCGCGCGCGCTGCAGCAAAAAGGTCACATTGTTCATACATCGATCCCATTTGTGATCCCTGCCATGGCTGTGTATGCCTAGGCAAGGATTCGATCAAAAAAACTCAGACGTTTTGCAGCATCCGGACCAGAAACCCCTCCAATTGACGCGCCTCGGCCTGGCTGAAGCCTCGCATGAAGTGATTGAGCACCTTCACCGAGCATTCCCGTAGCTTCGGCAGCGCCGCGAGACCCGCCTCGGTCAACTCCAGCTTTACCAACCGCCGGTCTTCCGGGCATCGCCGCCGACTGATCAAACCCTTCGCCTCGAGCCGGTCAACCATGCGAGTCATCGCACCGGCATCATAAGAGAGGTCTTTGCAGAGTTCGGTCGCCGAATCCACGCCTCGCTTCGCGAGTACGCTAATAATCACGTACTGGGCCGCACTGATCTCGAGCGCCGCCAGATCGGGATCCCGGGCAATCGCCTGGTCCAATGCGCCCATGTGGGCGGCACGGACCCGGTACATCAATTGCCCGACACAACCGGCGGGTTGGTACGTCGCGAGATCATAAACTTGGGGATCCGAACTCAAGGATTTCACACCTCGGGTGAGATCCTAGCTGCCTAGGCAGTCATTGTCAAGGCAGGCTTCCCGCCCAACCAATAGCCATGCACACTTCGAGACAAACGGCGGCAATATCACGAAAGACGTGGACTGCCGCCGCGCGTAGCCTGAGTCACGAGTAGCAAAGATTGCCTGTCGGCCCCTTCAGATTATCCGATCTGCCATCCTTGCCCTCTCCCCCCGGTGACCAGCCCAGGGCATTCAGCATGTCGAGTGAAGGGGCCGCTTTTTCAGCATCCGAGCGTTTGTTGGAGCGACGTCAGGTGATCCTCTGCGTAGCTCGAGACGGCCGCGCAATCTTGCGCTGAGAGCGCGAGCGCAGCGTACGCGCCGACGCCCTCCACCGTGATCTCGCGAGGCGCAGGCATTTTCAGCGCGTTCCCCAGCAGAACTCCCGCGATCAAGATGTCGGTCAGATCCGCCTCGCGTCTGCGCCGGCGGTCGCGCTCGAGCTGATCCTGATCACCGATCGCATCGCAGATCTCCGCGGAAAATCCCCAACTCTCCAAGACGGCCTTTCCGATGGATGCCTGCCAGCCCGTGATCAGCTCCATGAATGAGGCGAAGTCGTCCACCTGAGCAGGCTTCGCGGCGGCACGCACCATGACGTACAGGCGTCCGATTCCATGAAGCAATCCGGTCAAGAACGCATCGTCTGGGTGAACCCGGGTGTGCTGCGCGAGCATCTGGCAGACCGCTGCCACGGCGATGCTGTCTTTCCACAGCTCCGTGAGCTGCCCAGCAATCGGGCGCAAGAATTCCTGGCTTTTCATCTGCCGTACCGCGTACGACATGGCGGCGCTCTGCACGAGCTGATGCCCGAGCCGAGTGATGGCGGTGCCCAGGTTGGTGACGGGTTTGCCCGACTGATTGAACGCCGCTGAATTGGCTGTCTGGAGGATGCGGGCCGCGAGCCGCGGCTCGGCTCCCACCAGTGCGGCGGTGCGTTCCGGCGTGGTTCTGGGATCGGCGAGCTCCTCGCGGATCCGCAACACGATGTCCGGAAACCCGGGCAGATCGACCGTGCCTTCGGACACCTCTCGCGCCAGATTGCTCAGAAACTCAAGGCCATGGATTTGGATCGGTCGCAAGCAAGCCTCGAATCTCGATCAATCTCGCCGAGATTTCGCCAGCCACCATGTCGGCGAAAGGGCTCGCACCTTGATTCCGACGAACCGGAAGCGTGACGCGTTTAACACGGCAAGAGGCGCGCCGGCACGGCTAGAATGACGATGCTCATCCACCTGGTCTTCGGATTTGTCCGAAAGAGCTGCATGCCGCCGCCGCGTATACCCTTGTCGCCATGGACTCCCTGATCGCCGCGGCGGCGCGCTGCCTCGTGGCCGGCGACGCGCTCGGCGCCCTCAAGCGCATCGCCCTGCGCGAGGATCCATCGGCACTCGCACTCCGCGGTACCGCGATGGCGCAGCTCGGCGAGTACGAGCGCGCCCGTGAACTCCTGCGCCGAGCTGCCCGCGGCTTTGGAGCGCACGAGGATTTGGCGCGCGCGCGCTGTGTCGTCGCAGAGGCGGAGGTGGCGTTGGCCATGCGCGACCTGCGCGGCGCGCCGCGCACGCTCGCGACCGCGTTAGCCACGCTCGAAGCACGCGGCGACCGCGCCAACGCAATGCAGGCGCGTCTGATCGCCGTGCGTAGGCTGCTGCTGCTCGGCCGCCTCAACGAGGCGGCCGCCGGACTGACCGGCATCGACGCACGCGGTCTGCCTCCATCGCTGCTGGCGGTGGCTGAACTGGCCACGGCCGCCGTCGCATTGCGTACGCTGTGCATAGCGCCGGCACGGGCGGCACTGGACCGCGCCCATCGGCATGCCGAACGCGCGAGCGTGCCCGCGCTTCTGGCCGAGGTAGTCGAGGCGCGCGCCGCGCTCGACCGTCCCGCCGCCCGGCGCTTGCTCGGGACGCACGAGCAGCCGCTGCGTCTCGAGGAAGTTGAAGCGCTCATCGCTTCGCGTGTCCTGGTGGTCGATGCCTGTCGTCACGGGCTGCGTTCCGGCGCCGCCTGGCGACCGCTGGTGCGTCGCCCGGTGCTGTTCGCGTTGGCGCGCGCGCTCGCCGAGGCGTGGCCCGGCGACGTCGATCGGCATACCCTCATCGCGCGGGCGTTCCGCATCCGCCGCCCAAACGAATCGCACCGGGCGCGTCTGCGCGTCGAGATCGGCCGTTTGCGCTCGCTCGCAGCGCCGATGGCGGACATCGAGGCCAGCACGCGCGGCTTTGCGCTCAGGCCGCGGGACGAGCGCGGCGTCATCGTCCTGTTGCCGCCCATCGAAGGCGATCGGGCGTCGCTCCTCGCGTTGCTGGCCGACGGCGCGGCCTGGTCCACCTCGGCTCTGGCGCTGGCCCTCGGCGCCAGCCAGCGCACGGTCCAACGCTCGCTCGTTGATCTGCAGTTGAGCGGACAAGTGCGCTCGGTCGGGCGGGCGCGCGCGCAGCGCTGGTTGTCGCCGCCGCTGGTCGGATTCACGACGAATTTGTTACTCCCCGCCGCGCTGCCGCTCGGGTAGATTGGTCCTGCGGTGCCGTTCAGAAGCCGGTCCGCCAGGAGCCAGACGATGACCCGCGCCCGAGCCAGTACCAGCAAGAGAAAGCCGCAAAGTGCGGTGCGTGCCGCCGAGATCGTGCGTGAGTACGGTCCCTTCGACGGCGCCGACCGCATCCACGGCGTCACGCACGACGGTCGTCGGGTGTGGGCCGCCACCGGATCCAAACTGCTCGCGTTCGATCCGCAAAGCGGCAAGCTCGCACGCACACTCGACCGCGCCGGCGATGCCGGCACCGCCTTCGACGGCACGCACCTGTACCAAATTGCCGAATCGCGCATCGACAAAATCGATCCCGCCACCGGCAACATCGTGGCATCGATCCCGGCGCCCGGCCACGGCGGCGACTCGGGCCTCGCCTGGGCCGAGGGGAGCCTCTGGGTGGGCGAGTATCGGGGGCGAAGAATTCACCAGGTCGATCCCGAGACGGGCACGGTTCTTCGCAGCATCGAATCCAACAGCTTCGTCACCGGCGTGACCTGGGTGGACGGCGAGCTGTGGCATGGCACCTGGGAAGGCGATGTGAGCGATATCCGGCGCATCGACCCCGAGAGCGGCGCGGTGCTCGAGCGGCTCGCAATGCCGTCCGGCACAGGAGTGAGCGGGATGGAGTCCGACGGTGCGGATGTTTTCTATTGCGGCGGCGGAGCGAGTGGAAAAGTCCGCGCCGTGCGGCGTCCCAAAAAGCCGCGACGAGAAACACGCTGACGACCCCGAGCTCAGCGCACCTGTCGCCGAGCTCAGCGCACAGCGAGAGAAGTCGGCGCATCGGTGTTTCAGTTTTTCTTAAGCGTAGATCAGCGGCGCCCCGCCTGCAGCGCCTCGAGAGTGCGTTTCAGCGCCTCCAATTTCTCGCCCGCTTCCGCGAGCTTGCCGGCGGCCGTCAGGCGCTGATAATCCTCGAAGTCCCTGGCGGCCTCGCTGACCAACGCGTTCATATCCGAAGGCGCGGTCGACGGTCCGCCCGCAGGACTCGCCGGAGGCGCCGGAGCGGCGGCCGTCGAGACGCGGGCGCTCAGCGTGGAAGGCGCCGTCCCGAACAGCGCGGCCATCGCCGATTCGAATGTCGGCCCGTACGCGAGCCGATCCTGCACGGCGAGCACGACCAGCCGCAGTTCGGGCATGGGACTGCGTTCCGCCTGCAGATAGATGGGCTCCGCATAGAGCAGCGCCCTCCCGATCGGAATCACGATGAGGCTGCCGCGGCGCACGTGCGAGCCCTGTTGATTCCAGAGCGTCAACTGGCCGGACAACTCGGCGTTCTGATCGATGCGCGCCTCGATCTGCAAGGGTCCGTCGATCAGCTTGGTCTTGGGGAAATCGTAGACCAGAGCCTCCCCGTAGTGCTCGCCGTCGCTTCGACCCGCTATCCAGCCGATCAAGTTGTTGCGGTTGGCCGGCGTGAACGGAAGGATCGCGATGAATTCGGTCGCACGCTCGCCGGGCAGCGTCATGAGCACGAAATTCGGCTCCAACGCCTGCTGCCGCTGATCGGCTGTACCGACTCCCGCCGCCACGGTCCACAGATCCTCGCGGTTATAGAACACATCGGGATTGGTCATGTGGTAGAGCCCGTAGACGGCGGCCTGTACATTCAGCAGCAGCTCCGGATAGCGCACGTGCTTGCGCAAATCCGCCGGCATCGCGGCCGCATCGGCGAACAGGGCGGGAAACACCTTCCGATACGCGGCGATGATGGGATCGCTCGCGTCGAACACGTAAAAAGTGGTCTGACCGGAATATGCATCGATCAGCACCTTCACGCTGTTGCGGATGTAGTTGATGCTGTCGTTGCCGAGCGTGATACGGCGCGCGTACGGGTAGCCATCGGACGTTGTAAAGGCATCCATGAGCCAGAAAATCCGCCCATCCTGGCCGATCACCACATACGGATCCGGATCGAATGTCAGAAAGGGAGCGAGCTCTTGCACCCGGTCGCTGAGCTTGCGGCGCATCAGCAAGCGGCTGTCCGAATCCACGTCGTCGCTGAACGGCAGCTTTGCCAGATCCCCCCGATCGTATGCAATCAGCGTACGGCGCAACCACCCGCCCAACCGAATTCCGCCGTTGCCCTGGTAGGAGGTAAGATTGTTTGCATCGCCTTGCGGGTAGTTGAATTCCTTCTGGCGAGTCTTGACATAGACATCCGTGTCGGTGAGCTCGCCGAAATAGATTTCGGGACGGGTGACGACGAGACCAGGAACCGTGCTCTGTACCGGCATATTGCTGAGTATCAGCGTCGGCAAGCCCTCGGGCGTGAAGCCGTTGACCGGATTCATCGTGACGCCGTAGCCGTGGGTGTAGATCAGCTTCTCGTTGATCCAGTTGCGGCTGCTTTGCGGAAGCTTGTCCACGTTGAGTTCGCGCACGGCCAACATCATCTGCCGGACCGAGCCCCCGATCTCATATCGATCGATGTCGATATCCGGAAAGTCGTAGTAGGTTCGAATTTCCTGGATCTGGCGCAGGGTATCCTGCAGCGCCCGCGCATCCCACAGCCGGATATTGCTGAGAGTCGCCTGGTTGTCGGCCGGCTCCACCGCCTCGATTCCGGTCTCCGCCGGAAACGGGTGCGTCTCGATGCGGTCGAGCGCGTAGGCTCGCCGTGTCATTTCGATATTGTGGGAAATGAAGGGCCGCTCTCGCACCAGCTGATTCGGTGCGACGATAAAGCCGCTGACGTACCAGCGCACGGCGGCGAGCAGCAGATAGCACGCAACGGCCGGCACGGCGGCTGCGAGCAGCCGACTCGGCCGCGGAGTCGATGCCGCGGAAACCCAGGCGATGGCCGTGCCGGCGGCGAGCGCCAGGCAAATCACCAGGGTTCCACCCAATGTCACGTGCGCGTCCGTATAGGAGACGCCGGAAAAGATCGTGCCATCTTGAAAGAGATACTCGTAGCGCCCGAGGTACGCGCGAACGGCGACCATCAGCAAGAATGCGCCGAGACTGATCGACAAGCCCTGCCAAAGCCGGATGGGTGCGCCCGAAGTTCTCCGCTGCATCCAGATGCCGGTGCCGCCGCTCAGCAGGACCAGGGACCCGGCAATCAGGCAGGCAAGTATGGAGAGACTCAACAGCCATCCCGACACGATCTGCAGGGCAGGCAGTGTAAACAAGTAAAAATCGAGCGGTCGCCCGAAGATCGGGTCCACCGGCGCCGCGTTACGCGGCGCGTTCCAAAACAACGCCAACGTCGGCCAACGCTGCATCAGGAGGGTGCCTACCACGATGGCAATTGCCGCCGACAGGGCAAGTCCGACCAGCTTCTGGATGGCGTCGATGGGCAGCGTGACGCGCCGTCGATTGATGAGAATCGACGTTCCGATCAGTTGGCTGAACGAAGCGGGCGCAAGCGCTCGGAACACGCCGTACACCACCAGAAAGGTCACGAACGCGAATGCTCCGAAGGTCGCGGCCTGAAGGCCGAGACGTGTCCAGAAAACGGACTCGAGACCCAGCGATTCGAACCAGAGCGCATCGACGAAGTAGGACACCGCGGTGCTGGCGCCAAGCAGCGCCACGATTAAAACCGCGAGCAACACGTAACGGGCGCGCTGGCCTCGGCGCGACCGCGCGTCGCCCAAGCTCCGTCCCGTTCCCCCTTGATCGTTCATGTCTCGTGACTGCCCCCAAAGCGCCATTCTGCGCTCGAGGTTCGCCATTGTCGCGAGACATTTGATGCTCCGGGAATCCCGATTCGTTTCACACTTCCGGACAAACGGCAGCAATCACGCGAAAGACCTGAACTCTTGCCGCGTGTAGTCTGGCTCGCGTAGGGAAGATTGCCTGTCGGCCCCTTCAGATTATCCGATCTGCCATCCTGCCCTCTCCCCCCGGTGACCAGCCCAGGGCACGGCATTTCGAGTGAAGGGGCCGCTTTTTGTAGCCAAAGCAGGAAACCAGCCGGCCGCTGATGGGACGCAATCGATGCCTTACCTGGAGTGCCTTCGTTATCCGTATCGCATCGAGATGGTCGGTTATGTGGAAGTTCTGTACCGCCGTGTTTCTGCTTGCGCTCGCCGCGTGCGGTGGTAGTTCGAGCAACGGCCAACTTGCCCCATCGAGTCAAAACAACTCTGTCGCCGGGGCCACCAGCTCCGTCGCCGCGGCTCCAAACTCTGTCGCCGCGGCCCAGTGCACCCCCCAAGAGCATTGCGCACCGTGATAGCGAGGGACGCGATCCGGCGAAACATCCCGGCCCAATGGTGAAGGATCCCCAGCGGCGGAGATTTCTGCGCCAATCGATCGGCGCCCTCGGGGCTGTAGGCGCGTTCGGACTGCTGCCAACGTCCATTCGCCGTGCGCTTGCAACCGCCGCGCAGGTCGAGACAGGCACCATTCAGGATGTCAAACACATCGTCATTCTCATGCAGGAGAATCGATCCTTCGATCATTACTTCGGTACATTGAGCGGAGTGCGTGGATTCGGCGACCGCTTCCCGATACAGCTCGAAAGCGGGCAGCCGGTATGGGCACAATCCGACGGACAGGGCGTCATTCCTCCTTATCACCTGAACTCGGCGACCACCAGCGCATTGCTGGTTCCCGACACGCCGCACTCGTTCTCGGACTCTCAAGCGGCGTGGAGTCAGGGCAAGTTCGGGCAGTGGCCGCTCTACAAGACAGAATATTCGATGGGGTACTACGAGCGCTCGGATATTCCCTTCCAGTTTGCGCTGGCCGAGGCCTTCACTCTCTGCGACTCCTATCACTGCTCGGTGACCTCGGCCACGGATCCCAACCGCATCGTGTTTTTTTCAGGCTCGAACTTCGATCCCACGCTCGCTCAATCGGGTGTCAATTGCACGTCCACGAACGCCGAGCCCAATAATTACCGCTGCTCGGTGACCGGCACCATGCCGTATGGGTATACCTACCAAGGGTCCGCCTTCCAATGGCCGACACTCCCCGATCTGCTGCAGCAGGCGGGAATCAGCTGGAAGATTTACCAAAACCCGAACGACAATTACCAAGGCCTCATGCATGGCGGACTCGCCTTTCAGAGCTTCCGTAGTGCAACGGTCCAATCCGGATCGCCGTTGTACGTCAACGGCATGACACTGTTTACGCTCGAGGATCTCGCCAACGACGTCACGAACGGAACACTGCCGGCCGTCTCCTGGGTGCTTCCGAGCGCGGTGGAGTCCGAGCACCCCTCCGCGTCCAATCCGATCGAGGGAGCAGACTTCACCGCGCAAGTGCTGTCCGCCGTGACGGCGAGCGTCGACTCCTGGAGCCAAACCGTCCTCTTCCTGACCTATGATGAGAACGACGGCTTCTTCGATCACGTTCCTCCACCGGCCGTGCCCTCCTTCAATGCCGACGGCACGCTGGCGGGTGGCTCAACCCTGTCGCTCGCGGGCGAGTACTTTTCGGATCCGGATGGAAGTTATCTCGACGCAGCGGACACGATCAGCGGCACCGTCCGCCCCTGGGGGCTCGGAGCTCGTGTGCCGTTTCTCATCATCTCGCCGTGGAGCAGAGGCGGTTGGGTCAATTCCCAGGTCTTCGATCATACCTCGCTGGCCATGTTTCTCGAGAAGCGCTTCGGTATTTCGGTCCCGAACATCAGTCCGTGGCATCGGGCCGTCTGCGGCGACCTGACGTCTGCGTTCAATTTCTCGACACCGAACGATGCGCCGTTCCCCCCATTACCCGACACGAGCAATTATGCGACCGTGCAGACTCAGCAGAGCGCGCTGCCTCAACCCGTGCCGCCGAGCACGGCGCAAGCTTTGTATCAGGAGACCGGCACGCGCTATTCACGCGCGCTTCCTTATGAGCTGCACACGAGTGCGCGCGTCCACGCGGGGAATACGGTGACGCTCCTGATCAGCAATACCGGTCAGCAAGGAGCGGTGTTTCATGTCTACGACCAGCTCAATCTGCATTTGATCCCGAGACGTTACACGGTCGAGGCGGGCAAGACGCTGAGCGATGCTTGGAATACTGCGGCCGGCGGTGACTACAGCTTGTATGTGTACAGCACCAACGGCTTTTTCCGCGGCTTCCAGGGCAATTCAGTCTTGGAAGCCTCCGCCGCCTTTGCCCCGGAGGTCCAGGTTTGCTACGAGCCGTGCACCAGCCAGCTGTATTTG